>Ga0209482_1000037_pt1 | contig 108257 bp, 95 predicted proteins | sample CoawatmetaG10DNA_FD_187512 | JGI IMG/M metagenome (GOLD analysis project Ga0209482, IMG submission 187512) | Marine microbial communities from the West Antarctic Peninsula - Coastal water metaG104-DNA (SPAdes) (version 2) | ecosystem: Environmental > Aquatic > Marine > Coastal ...
GACTTTAAGTTTAAGTTTAAGTTTAAGTTTAAGTTTAAGTTTAAGTTTAAGTTTAAGTTTAAGTTTAAGTTTAAGTTTAAGTTTAAGTTTAATTTTTATTGTTCAAAATATTTTAACGATAGCCTGCGATAGCTTTTACTTCTTGGAATTCATGGAGTCCAAAAGCAGCATATTCACGCCCATTGCCCGATTGTTTATAACCACCAAAAGGCATGCAGTATTCCAAATCAGCCATATTAATATGCACTGTGCCAGCACGTAATCTGCGCGCCACCCGGTGTGCCTTAGCCATATCTTGGGTAGACACATAAGCGCCCAAGCCGTATGGACTATCATTAGCAATAGTGATCGCTTGTGCTTCATCTTTAAAAGGAATCAAGACTAAAACGGGGCCAAAAATTTCTTCTTGAGCAATGGCCATCTCATTATTCACATCCCCAAAAAGTGTGGGTTTAACGTAATAACCTTGCTCAAAACCAAAGGGTTTATTTACACCACCAGACAACAAAGTAGCGCCTTCATCGATACCTACTTGGATAAGAGCTTGTACTTTATGCCAGTGTGCTTGAGAGATTACTGGGCCCAAATGATCACCTTGTTGTTGCGGATCACCTAAGACAATGTTGTTTACGCTAGCTCTGGCTAGCTCAGCCACTTGGTCATATACACTGGCCTCAATCAACATACGTGTTGGGGCATCACAACTTTGGCCACTATTAAGCATGCATGCTTGCACACCTAGCTCTACTTGTTCAGCAAGGTTCGCATCAGCAAATATAATATTGGCAGATTTGCCGCCTAACTCTTGGCTCATACGCTTCGCACTGGTCGCTGCAGATTTAGCGATCGCCACACCTGCACGGGTAGACCCTGTAAAAGACACCATGTCTACTAATGGGTGGCTGGTCAAATAATCGCCTATATCTGCCCCTGTGCCATGAATCATATTAAACACGCCACTGGGAACACCCGCTTCATGCACACATTGCGCAAATAGTTGGGCTGACATAGGCGTAAGCTCACTGGGTTTTAGCACCATAGTGCAACCTGCAAGCAATGCTGGAATCACTTTGCAAACAATTTGGTTAACTGGCCAGTTCCAAGGGGTGATAAGCACACATACGCCAATGGGCTCTTTTACCAATTGACCATGGTCGCCGATAGGCTCATCTAACAGTGCCTCTCTAGCTGCCACCAAGTGGGCCTGCGTATGCCCTACTCCCGTTTCGGTTTGTATGTCATAAGACATGGACGCAGGCGCTCCCATCTCTTGGGTAATGGCGTTAGCGATGGCTTGGTAGCGTTTTTCATAGGCTACTAGAAATGCCTCCACCATTACTATGCGTTGTTGCAATGTCGTTTGGCTCCACCGGTCAAACGCTTTAGCTGCACTATCAACCGCTGCATCTACATCCATGTTATTAGCAAGGCACACATTGGCAAAGGCGCTTTGTGTTGCTGGGTTAATCACAGGTAAAACTTGTGTGCTTGTTTGTGGCTTACACCACTGTCCATTAATATAGAACAGTAAATTGGTGGTAGCGGAATTCTTCTTAGGCGATGGAGACATATAAAAGCTCAGTATTAAACACAAAGGAGGCAGTGTATCTATACACACAGGCTGGCTTCTTATCAAAAACAGACAGATATACTACGGATATATACAAGCTCACACTTTTAAAGTGGTTCAGTATCAGGCCCATTAAAAACAATAAAGAGAGTTCCATGCAAGGAATTAAAGACAAGAAAGTATTGATCACCGCAGGCGCTGCAGGTTTGGGTAAAGCCACAGCTATTGCCATGATGAATGCAGGTGCAAAAGTACACGTGTGTGACATTGATATCCAAGCACTGGCTGCTTTAAAGAAGGCCTACCCCATGATATCAAGTAGTGTAACTAACGTGGCCAAACCAGATGAAGTGACACAAATGTTTGCTCAATTAGAGCAGACGTTTGCCGGTGAATTAGATTTTTTAGTTAATAACGCAGGTACTTCCGGGCCTGCAGGCCCACTAGAAACTCTAGATATTGACGCATGGAAAGCCACTTTTGATGTGAATTTACATGGCACTTTTTATGTATCCAAGCACGCCATACCGCTACTCAAAAAACATGGCGGCGCTATTATGAATTTATCCTCTACTGCAGGTTTGTATGGCTACCCCATGCGCAGCCCCTACGCCTGTGCTAAGTGGGCTATTGTAGGGCTCACCAAAACCATGGCAATGGAGCTGGGGCCATTTAACGTGAGAGTCAACTGCATGTGCCCAGGCGCTGTCAATGGCGAGCGCATGGATCGGGTCATCAGCAGCATCGCACAGGCTGCGGGTGAAAGCTTAGAAAAAGTGCGCCACGACAATGTTAAAAACACGTCTATGTCTACATTTGTTGATGCCCAAGATATTGCCAATATGATTGTATTTAGCTTTAGTGACTTAGGCGCTAAAATCTCTGGTCAAAGCCTTACTGTCGATGGCGATACCCATAGCCTAGCCACTTATTAGTGGCGCGTAATGCTTAATTTAAATGGCATTCTAAATAGTTAATAAAGGCACGTATTTCTAAACCAGCCAAAACGGCTTATTTACCGCGTAAATGTAGTCTGTTTTGTTTTTCCATTTGATTAGAACTATGATGATCACAATAGCTTTTGAATATTAGTTTGTATAAAAAAAATCTATCACGTTGATTTAATTTGTAATAGTTAAAGTATCGTCAATACAAAAATACCCTTTTTATTGACACTAGCTTGCCTATTTGCGTCAAAATTGATGTTATGGGGTTGTGTCGTAATAGTGTTTAACGTTACTTTAGATGTTCGCCATGTGATCCTTTTGGGAGAAGATAACTATTATCTCCCCACAAGTCTCACATTATCTCTTCTCAATAATAAAAGAGCGCCCCCTATGACTGGTGAAACACCACTTGTACGCTTTGAAAACATTCAAAAAAGCTACGATGGCGAAACTCTCGTCGTTAAAGATTTCAATTTAGATGTTGCCCCTGGTGAATTTGTCACCATGCTTGGGCCATCAGGTTCTGGTAAAACCACCTGTTTAATGATGTTGGCTGGCTTTGAACCTGCTACCCAAGGTGAAATTTACCTAAAAGGTAAAGTGATCAACAATGTACCGCCTTATAAGCGCGGCATTGGTATGGTATTCCAAAACTACGCCTTATTCCCTCACATGACTGTGGCAGAAAACTTAGCCTTCCCTTTAGAAGTGCGAAAGATTCCTAAAGCTGAGCGTGAAGAACGTGTCAAAAAAGCTCTAGACATGGTTCAACTAGGCGCCTTTGGTGGCCGTCGCCCTATGCAGCTTTCAGGTGGTCAACAACAACGTGTGGCCGTGGCCCGATCTTTAATTTTCGATCCAGACCTAGTGTTGATGGATGAGCCTTTAGGTGCATTGGACAAAAACCTACGTGAACAAATGCAATATGAAATTAAGCATTTGCACGAACAGCTTGGCCTAACCGTAGTATATGTTACTCACGACCAAACTGAAGCACTTACCATGTCAAACCGCATTGCGGTATTTGAAGACGGTATCGTGCAACAGTGCGCTGCACCAGCAGACCTATACGAAAAGCCACAAAATGCCTTCGTTGCCAACTTTATCGGTGAAAACAACCGTTTGATGGGCAAAGTAACCGCCATCAGTGGGGATAAGGTAGATATATTAAGCGACAACGGCGATGTCCTTGTAGCGACGAAAATTAACGTGCACGCTGTAGGCGATCGCACCACGGTTTCATTGCGCCCTGAGCGGGTTTTTGTTAACCCAGAACCCAGCAGCGTAGACAACTTATTTTCAGCCAGGGTAGAAGAGTTAATCTACCATGGTGATCATATCCGTACTCGGTTTACCGTTTGCGGACACGACGATTTTATCGTCAAAGTTCCTAACTCAACCGCTAATAGCTTATTGCAAGAAGGCAATACAGTGCCGATCGGTTGGAAGATGGAGGATTGCTTGGCGCTTGATGCATAATTTTTTATATGAGCATTAACGCCTAGCTGAATTGTTGCAACAATTCTTAATAACAAAAACTTGGAGAAATACACAATGAACAAGCTTGTAAACAAGACCTTGATCGCCGCAGCAGTTGCTACCACCATGATGTCCGGTAGTGCTTTTGCAGCTAGTCATTCAGAGTCTATCACCGTAGTATCTTGGGGTGGTGCTTACACTAAGTCACAGGCAGAGGCTTACCACAAGCCTTGGATGGCTGAAACTGGAAACACCATCGTATCTGAAGACTATAATGGCGGCTTAGCCGAAATTAAAGCACAAGTAGAAGCGGGTAACGTTACTTGGAACGTAGTAGACGTTGAGCTTTCTGACGCCATCCGTGGTTGTGACGAAGGTATCCTAGAAGTAATGGATCACTCAACATTGCCAGATGGCGACAATGGTGTTCCAGCTTCTGAAGATTTCCTTCCTGGCGCTCTAGTAGAGTGTGCTGTAGGTAACATCGTTTGGTCTACTGTCTTCATCCATGATGAAAGCAAGATCCAAGGCGTTGATGGCCTTACAGACTTCTTTGACCTTGGCAAATTCCCAGGCAAGCGTGGCATGCGCAAAGGTGCTAAGCCTAACCTAGAATTCGCTCTTATGGCTGACGGTGTTGAGCCAGCAGACGTATACGAATTGCTATCTACAGATGCTGGTATTGACCGTGCATTTGCTAAGTTAGATACCATCAAAGATTCAATGGTATGGTGGGAATCAGGCGCACAGCCACCGCAGCTTTTAGCTGATGGCGAAGTGACTATGACTACCGCTTACAACGGCCGCGTATTTAACGCAATTGCTTCTGAAGGTAAGCCATTTGTAATCAACTGGGACGGCCAGATTTGGGACTTGGATCTTTGGGTAATTCCTAAAGGCGCTCCAAGCCAAGAGACCACTATGGACTTTGTTAGGTTCTCTACAGGTACTAAACCTCTTGCAGACCAAGCCAGCTGGATCCCTTACGGTCCTCTACGTAAGTCTTCATTTGGCCTAGTGGGTTCTTTCCATGACAAGCCAGAGCTAGACATGGCAATCCATATGCCTACTGCTCCTGATAACTTCAAGCGTGCACTTCAAAACGACTTTGAGTTTTGGGCAGATAACGCTGACCAGTTAAACGAGCGTTTCAACGCATGGTTAACTAAGTAAGTCTTTGACTTACCTCCTAGGGTGAGCCTTTAATTAGGTTCGCCCTGTTTCTTTTTTTCTAGATACCTCACTGTTTATGACTACTGCGAACCCATCTATAGATCAAACCGATACTCTGCCATTAAAGCAGAAGCTAGCCAAAACCACCGCAATTCAGCGCCGCCGCGCGTTTTTACTAACCTTGCCATTAGTATTATTTTTGCTGATCAGTTTTGTCTTCCCTATTGGTCAAATGCTGTTTAACAGTATGCATAACGACAAGGTGTCTGGTGTAGTGCCCAAGTTTGCCGTTGCCATCCAGAGCTGGGATGGGCAAGGTTTACCTTCGGAAGAAATTTTTGAGATTTTTGTCAAAGATTTAGCCATTGCTAAAAAAGTGCGTGAAGTTGGCCGCACTGCTGGCAACATGGCAACTCGCATTAACTACGAAATGCCAGGTAGCAGAAGCTTGTTTACCAAGTCTGCCCGTAAAGTAGGTAAGATTACTGAAGGGCCCTACAAAGAAGCCCTCATAAAGCTTGATAAAAAATGGGCTAATCCACAAGTGTGGCTTACCTTACAACGCGCCTCCCATGACATTTCACCGTCTTTTTATATTGCTGCCATGGACATGAAATACAATGAGGTTGGCGAAATAGTGCAAGCCGATGAGTTGTATCAAATTTACTTAAATAACTTTGTTAAAACCATGTGGCTAGCCGCACTGATTACCTTTATCTGTGTATTACTAGCCTATCCTGTGGCTTATCTACTGGCTATTTTACCCCTGCGTCAGTCTAACTTATTGATGATTATGGTGTTACTACCTTTTTGGACTTCACTTTTAGTACGTACCACCGCTTGGATCGCTATATTGCAAACTGAAGGTGTAATCAACGACCTGTTAGTTTATTTTGGTGTAATTGGTGAGGATGGTCGTATACAAATGATCTACAACCAAACGGGCACCATTATCGCTATGGTACATATATTATTACCGTTTATGGTGTTACCGCTGTATTCGGTCATGAAAACTATTCAGCCCACCTACATGCGTGCCGCGCTATCTATGGGTTCTAAGCCATTTAATGCCTATCGTCGTGTGTATTTTCCACTGACCATACCTGGGCTTGCTGCTGGAACCTTATTGGTGTTTATTTTGGCTATTGGTTACTACATTACGCCGGCTTTAGTAGGTGGACAAGATGGACTGTTGATCTCTAATCTTATTGCATATCATATTCAAAAATCTCTTAACTGGAGCTTAGGTGCTGCATTGGGCACCATGTTGTTAGTGGTTGTATTGATATTTTACTGGGTTTACAACCGATTGATCGGCATAGACAAACTAAAATTCGGTTAAGGCATAATTGAGACACTCACATGATTAATTCTTTAAAAAAACAGATTAAAAACAAAGGCCGAGCCTACGCATACTTAGCTTTATGCACAGTATTGGTAGTGTTAATTACAGGCACTGCAAAAGCTGCTGTTGGGTTTTTATTGATCTTTGGCATTCCATTATTTTTTATGGAAAAAATGCCAGCATACGCCACCTTAGGTGAGCGCTTTACCCGTTATATGTTTTTGGTGTTTACAGCTAGTGTATTGGTGTTTTTGATTGCCCCTGTGCTGATCATTATGCCTTTGTCGTTTAATGCAGAGCCTTATTTTACCTTTACCGATGGTATGCTCAACTTTGACTCTGATGCCTACTCTATTCGTTGGTACTTAGATATTTTACACAACGGCATGAAAGACCCTGCTGCCACGGTAGGCTGGTGGTCAGACATGTGGAACAATGCTCAGTGGATACGTGCAACACGAAACTCGTTCTTCATTGCTACGGTGTCTGCTCTTATCGCAACTTTTTTAGGCACACTAGCTGCACTAGGCTTATCACGCCCAGAAATGCCCCAACGAGCATTGATTACCAGCTTGCTCATCTCGCCTATGATCGTACCTTTGGTTATTACCGCAACAGGCATGTTCTTTTTCTATTCTTCTATAGGCATCGCTAAAACCTACACAGGTGTTATATTAGCTCACGTTACACTGGGTGTGCCTTTTGTCATTATCACAGTGACAGCCACGTTGAGCGGCTTTGACATGAGTTTGGTAAGAGCCTCACAAAACATGGGAGCCAATGGCTGGACTACATTTCGCCGTATCATAATGCCTTTGATTTTACCGGGTATGATTTCTGGCGCTTTGTTTGCCTTTATTACTTCATTAGATGAAGTAGTAACGGTGCTGTTTATAGCCGACGTAGAGCAACGCACCATTCCTCGTCAAATGTTTTCAGGTATACGTGAACAGATCTCCCCTACTATATTGGCAGTGGCCAGCATCTTAGTAGTGATGTCAATAATGCTGCTCACCGTTTTAGAACTATTGCGCCGTCGCAGTGAAAGGCTACGTGGCATGTCCCCAGGTTAAGTTATACACTTAAGCAGGGGAAAAAATAAAAAGGCTCCTCTATGTGGAGTCTTTTTTTTAGTTTTAATTTAATTTTTATTGATGCGGTTAAACCCATGAACAAACCCTTACATATTGGTCTTTTACTGTGCCACAGCTTTGAAGATATTTTAGACACTGTGGGCGGGCTAGATTATTCTGCCATATTTAGACAACAGCTTTTGGCAGTAGACCCTAACATTACATTTTCAGACTTTAGTGTGCATGAGGGAGAGTTTCCAAAATCTGTAGACCAATGTGATGTGTGGCTAGTAAACGGCAGCCCTGAAGGCGTGTATGACGACATCCCTTGGATTCACACGCTAAGTGATTTTATCAAGCAGCTTGATACTGCTAAAAAACCCACCGTAGGCATTTGTTTTGGGCATCAGCTTATGGCGCAAGTGCTGGGGGGTAAGGTAGAGCTAAGTGGCAAGGGCTGGGGCATTGGGCTATCTCACAACACCATTGTGGCAGACACCGCCTACATGCAGCCTAAAACGTCTAAAATAGACGTTATGGTGTTTCACCAAGACCAAGTTGTGCAGTTGCCAAGTGGCTCAAAAGTGTTAGCAAAAAGTGACTTTTGCCCAAACTATATGGTGGAATATAACCCACACATGTTGGGCATTCAGGGGCACCCTGAGTTTACTGCAAAGATGATAGAAGGTATTTTGTCCTACGAAACCTATGCAAAACACCCCACCTTAAGGGCGCAAGGTATGGCTAACCTTAAAGGCCAGCCTGATATGCAGCTATTATTTGGGTGGATGGTTAACTTCTATCGTCAAGCGGCACATCCTTAAGTATTTATAAAATTAGCGAATTTCAAAAGTTAGACTAGCCCAGTAGCTTTCCCAGTCTATATTGGGTTGTTCAGAGCGTATCATTTCAACTGTGTGAAGCAACCAAACTCCCTTGTGCGCCAAGGGGATAGTGGCATAGCCCTTTGCGTCAGTGCGCAAACTAAGATCAAATTCGGGTTTATTTTTTATTTTTCCATGTAGCAATAAGTTTGCCGCTGGCTTTTGCTTAAAGGTCAGTTGAACACGTAAATCGTCTCCCTTTGATAGCTCATAGGGGTTTTTTAGTGGGTTTATGTTCAACGGATGATTAAAATCATAGTTATAAAAATTATGTTCATTCTTATCGCCTACTTTAATTAATGCCTTAACATTACGATAGAAGAGCTCAAAGCCATTTTTTTCACTTTCATTGAGCTGCTCACGATATTTTATAATTTTTTCTAAGCCTTCTTGTTTTAGGTACTGTGTGAACTTTTCTGGCTTTAAAGTAACGGATTTTTTCATGCTTTCATAACCAATAGCATAAACTCCAGGTGTTTTAATACTTACATACCCTGCTGGATCACGCCCCAATTCGCCACCCACAGGCTTTAACCCATCACTTGTTATGGCGTCAAACTGTCGATACCAAGCAGGAATGTTAGGCAGTGATTGACCGTCCATTTGCTGGCCAACATTGATGGTAATTTCTGTCGTTCGGTCAGTTTTTTGGTAGAATGGTTGAGCTTCTAACCAAAATTCGTGGGCCCCAATAACCGTGCTACTGGTCACAAGAATGCTAAAAAATAAAAAGGTGATCGGTTTCATGATTCTTTTTCGATTAATGTTAGTCACGTTCAGCCTATTACTGTTAGCTCAAAGCGCCAAGGCACACCAAATGCGCCCTGCGATAGTAGACTTAGAGTTTACCCAAAACGCTTCTGTAAAGGTACACATTCAAACAAATATAGAAAGCCTTATTGCAGGCATCGATTCAAGCCATGACGATACCGATGACTCACCCCAGACGCAGCGTTACAACCAGCTACGCGCATTGTCTGCGCAGCAGTTAAGTAATGAGTTTGAATTACTTGAAGAATCTATTATATCTGAGCTTAGCTTGGCGTTTGATGGGGTTAAGAGTGATTTATCATTGGTTAAACTCAACATTCCCACCATAGGTAACTTAGACAAATCACGCTTATCTAATATTCATTTATTGGCGTTAATTCCAAGTCCAAGTGATGACCAACAACAGGTTACTTGGCAGTATCCAAAAAAGTTTGGCAACAATATTGCCCACTTCTACTATGATAAAACGCCACACGAAAAAACATCTCATTGGTTGACCAAAGGTGCAATGAGCCCTCCATTTGAATTAAACACAACTTATGTTCCCAAACCGTTTACTCAGGTGGCTGTTGAATATGCCATTTTAGGTTTTGAACATATTGTGCCCAAGGGTTTAGATCATATTCTCTTTGTATTGGGGCTATTTTTACTCAGTGTTAGGCTGCGCCCTTTATTATTGCAAGTCACAGCATTTACTCTAGCGCACACCATAACTTTAGGCTTAACGATTTATGGCGTTATTAGCTTGTCACCTAGTATCGTTGAACCTTTGATTGCCCTATCCATTGTTGCAGTTGGTATTGAAAACATCTTTGTTAAGACGGTCAAAATAAGGCGCGTGGTGGTGGTCTTTTTGTTTGGCTTATTGCATGGCATGGGCTTTGCTGGGGTGTTAAACCAGCTTGGGCTACCCGAGTCAGACTTTGCAACAGCACTGGTATTTTTTAATGTTGGCGTTGAAGTTGGACAATTATCGGTTATTGCTGCTGCCTTTTTGTGCGTCTTTTGGATAATAAAAAGGCAGCAGCTATATCGTCAATGGGTAGTGATCCCAGTCTCAATTCTAATCTCACTGATTGGTCTTTTTTGGACCTATGAGCGCCTCTTTTTGTAGTTAAAACTAAGCCACCAAGTGGACACCCAGCATAATAAGTAGTGCCAAATTAGCAACAAAACCCACGATAAAGAAATAACTACGAGGGCTAGGATTAGCTTCTGTTGCCACCACATAATACAAGCCCATGTGGAGTATGCGTGCAATGGCATACACCCACACCAGCATACCCAGCCAATATGCATCCATGCCAGTTAGCATAGCCAACATAGCTGGACCAAACACCATCAATAAGTTTTCGTGTGAGTTTAAGAAGGTGCGATGGCTTCTAAAGACAAAAGACTCATGACTTAGTTTTTCGTCAATAATGCCTGGTACATAGTGCTTTTGTTTGCGGTGTGCTACAGATGCCACCATAGCCTGTACAAAAACAGTGGTTAGCATGAGCCAAAGGCCCCAAATGGCAAATGAATAAGTCGCTAGCATGATGTTCTCTTTAGGTTAGATAAGGTGATAATCAAAATCATGATCATCATATAAGATTAATTTTTAGTTTAACTTAACCAAGCTGTGCGTGTGGCACGCAACTGTTTAGTCAGGCTGATTCATACTCAAAGCCATGGCTTCTGCTATTTTAATACCATCAATGGCTGCCGACATAATACCACCCGCATACCCTGCACCTTCTCCTGCGGGGAACAGGCCTTGAGTATTGATGCTTTGCATATCTTGCCCACGTTTAATACAAATAGGCGCTGACGTGCGTGTTTCCACCCCCGTGAGCAGGGCATCAGCTAAAGCAAAGCCCTTTACCTTGCGGTTAAACACGGGAATAGCTTCCCGAATGGCATCAATACAAAAATCTGGCAAAGCATCAGCTAAGTCTGTGAGCTTAATACCTGGCTTATAAGAGGGCTCTACAGCGCCCAACTTCTGTGAAGACTTGCCCTGCATAAAGTCACCTACTCTTTGTGCAGGAGCGTCGTAGTTTTCGCCACCTAATTGATAGGCTTTACGCTCTAGCTGTCTTTGTAGCTCTATACCCGCCAGTGCGTCGCCTGGATAATCTGAGGGGTCTATGCCCACCACAATAGCACTATTGGCATTACGCTCTGCACGTGAGTACTGACTCATACCGTTGGTGACTACTTGATGAGGCTCAGAAGCGGCTGCCACCACGGTGCCACCTGGGCACATACAAAAGCTATAGACACTGCGGCCATTATCGCAGTGATGCACAAGCTTATAGTCTGCTGCACCCAAAATCTCATTGCCTGCATTCTTACCAAAGCGGGCTTCATCTATAGCAGATTGGGGATGCTCTATACGAAACCCTATGGAAAACGGTTTGGCTTCTATATACACCTTTTTATCAAACAACATCTTAAAGGTGTCTCGAGCACTGTGGCCTATGGCCAAAGCCACGTGTTTAGCGTGAATCACTTCACCATCGGCCAAAGTAACGCCCGTGATCTGGCCCTGGTCAATATGCACGTCATCTACTCGCACATCAAATCTAACCTCACCACCTAGCTCTTCAATTTGCGCGCGCATTTTTTCTACCATCGACACCAACCTAAAGGTACCTATGTGGGGCTTGCTTACAAATAATATTTCTTCTGGAGCACCGGCAGCTACAAATTCAGCGAGCACTTTGCGGCTATAGTGATTAGGGTCTTTTACTTGGGTGTATAACTTGCCATCAGAAAACGTGCCCGCACCGCCTTCACCAAACTGTACATTAGATTCGGTATTTAAAATCTTTTTACGCCAAAAACCAAAGGTGTCTTTGGTGCGTTGGCGCACTGCAGCTCCACGCTCTAAAATAATAGGTTTATAACCCATTTGAGCAAGCACTAACCCTGCTAATAAACCACACGGGCCAAATCCAATGACTAAGGGGCGTTGCTGGCTTGCAGGTGCAGCAGTTTGAGCATGGGCCACAAATTTGTAGCTCATGTCTGGGCTAGGTTTAATCAGTTGATCGCCTGTGAAAGTGGCCAACAAAGTTTCATTTTGAGTGGTATTTACATCTAGGGTATAAATAAGCACGATGTTAGTTTTCTTACGTGCGTCATAACCTCTTCGATGCACTACAAAGTCCAACATATCATCTTGCTGGATCGATAAACGCGCCAAAATAGCGTCATTCAACGCTTGATCATCGTGATCAAGTGGTAGCTGTAGATTAGTAATGCGTATCATCAAGGTTTCCAAAACAAAATGGGGTGGCGGCTTAAAGCTCTATATAGCCGCCCATTTTACCTAACTATGACACTATTGTCTGTTTAGTGGAGCTGTGTTTTGCGTCTATATTATTATGCTACGCATCTACAGGCATCTGGTAGGTTATCCAGTGTGTTCTTTGGGACAGCTTATCGTAAACACCACGGCCTCTGTAGTTGTTGTCGGCGGTAATCCAGCGCATAAATGGCCAGCCTTTGTCTTTGGCACTGCGATTGAGCGCTTCATACAAAGCCTCTACAACGCCATTACCCCTGAATTTTGGCTCTACAAAAAGATCATCCAAAAACCCAACCATTTTACCCCTTAGTGGTGAGGGCATGGCGCGATAATGCATGAAACCGACACATTGGCCAGTCTCATCTGTAGCCAATAAGCCATAAAATCCATGATCGGCATCCATAATCCATGCCCAAACATTATCCAGAATCTCTTGATTCATAGGCACTTTATAAAACGTTGCATAGCCATAATAAAGGGCTTCCCACTGGGCTTTGTCCTTTAAGGTAGGTGCTGATATATGGATACTCATAGAGACCTCTTGGGTAATTTAGTTATTAAAACAATGTTAATCGCCAGTGCCTAGCCCGTGTTTTTTCATATAGCGGGCTAACTGATTGGCATCAACCTGTGCAGAGTGTTCAAGGGCATGATAAACACCTGATTGGTCGTCTTTTGCTCTTTGTTGCCCAAGCTTTAGATTGCACTGGATAGAAGACAATTGCACCTTAAACCCCACAATACCAGATAACAACTTATCTCTATATTCATTAGTGATAATGCTTCGATCTACAAGCAATGCAGGCTCGTATTGACGCACCACTTCTTCCACCACAGCGAGGGTTTGTTCACCATCTAATAAGGCCACTGTACCCACAGCATGCACCGCTGCATAATTCCAAGTAGGCACAGCAGGTGCATGGGCATACTAAGATGGAGATATATAACTATGAGGGCCAGAAAAAATAACCAACACCTCTTGGCCTTCTAGCACTTTCCAATGGGGGTTGGCTTTAGCAAAATGACTATAAAGCACCCCATAATCACCTTCATTGCGGTGCAATACCATAGGAATGTGAGTACCCTCTAAAGCGCCAGACACCAAAACACCAAAACCAAACTCATCGATTAAATCGTGAGCCTTCGTGATGTCTTGGATTTTAATATTGTTGGGTATATACATCTGGGCCTCTTAATTGCGCACATTGTAAACAGCTAAGGTGACTATTAAACTAGGTGTGCATTACCTTAGCAAGACACGAGATTGGGAAATTAAATTACTCTTAATTTTAATTTTAATGCTGTAAGCGGAGCTTTTTATCAATGGCTAAAGAATGTGTAATATTACTTCATGGTATAGCCCGCTCAGATCGATCCATGAAAACCATGGAAGCAGCCCTTAGTGCACAAGGCTACGCTGTAGTTAACTATGCCTACCCTTCTACTGATTATGATATAGAAACCATTGCTAAAGAGCATATTGCCAAGGCCATTGCCCAGTGTCAGCCTTCAACCAAAGTAAATTTTGTTACACACTCCCTTGGCAGTATTATTTTGCGCAAATATTTAAGTGAACATACCATGCGCACATTAGGTCGTGTGGTGATGCTTGGGCCACCCAATAAAGGCAGTGAAGTAGTAGATAGGCTTAAAAATGTACCCGGCTTTAAACTCATTAATGGGCCTGCAGGCATGCAGCTGGGCACACAACACGACAGTGTGACTAATTCACTGGGCGGTGTTGATTATCCCGTTGGCGTTATCGCAGGTAGTTCAACAGTTAACCCAATACTTTCCCTAATGCTGCCTAAACCTAATGATGGCAAGGTTTCGGTAGAGAGTACAAAGTTGGAGGGTATGAGTGACCATATAGTAGTGCCAGTTTCTCACCCTTTTCTAATGAAAAATAAAGACGTTATACGCCAAGTAAAGGCTTTCTTAAACACAGGGGAATTTTTTCGTAAATAATTCAAACCCATGTGTGTTTTTGATTAGGCATTTGCATTAGCCATCAAGAAGGTTTAAAAAACCACGACAAGCAGTCTAAACTTAACGAGGATATGCACCCTATATAAAAAGAGCGAATGTAATCACTGCCCGAGCCCTATTGAGAGATCACTTGCTATGCTCATTAGTGGTCAATTAAAGTGATGTACTTGGTCAACATCAAATTTTGATAACCATGGAGAACTATTATCATGAACAAAAAACTTGGAATTTTAATCACCGCGCTGACCCTTTTCACCACTACTCATGTAATGGCTGAAAAGACCATACTAGCTGGTGGGTGTTTTTGGTGTATGGAGTCAGATTTTGAAAAATTAGAGGGTGTGAGTGATGTGGTTTCTGGCTTTTCAGGTGGCACAGCAAAAAACCCAACCTATAGCGGCAACCACCAAGGCCACTACGAAGTAGTAGAAATTACTTATGATCCAAAACTAGTAAGCTACAAAGAACTACTAGATTACTATTGGGTTAATATAGACCCCTTTGATGCTAGAGGGCAATTTTGTGATAAAGGGCCAAGCTATCTAAGTGCTATTTTTGTAGCCAACGACGAGCAAAGAGCCATAGCTCAAGCCTCTAAAGAAGCTGTGGAAGCCGAATTTTCTTACTACAACGTCGTTACACCCATTTTAGATGCAGCAACCTTTTACCCTATTCAGGGCGCCGAAAGTTACCATCAAGATTATTATAAAAACAATCCAAAACGTTATAAATACTACCGTTGGAGCTGTGGTCGAGATCAACGGTTAATAGAAATTTGGGGCGATAGAGCGATCCATTAATCGCCGTAACAAAAAAGGCCAGCATAAGCTGGCCTTTTTTATGAGCGAAAACCTAAGCTATACGTAATCCATATTCTTCACTGGCATCGGCCAGCCATAAAAAGAAGTAGTCTGAAAAACTACGGCGAATCACAAGATCCACAGAACCATCTTCCAACTTACACATAGTAGTGCCCGTTTTAGCGAAAGTGGTTTGTACCACCTTGCCTGCTGGAAAGTTAGACTCATGGCAGTCGTACACAGTAGATTTTTGCAAAAGCTGGGCTAAACCAGAGCCTGACAAATTCACCAAAGTTTGACCACTGCTCACATCAGTCACAGCTATGTGTTGATTGCCACCTTTGTCTGCCACAGCTTGGCGCAGGTCTGCCTCTACCTGGCCCTGTGCGCCATTGGCCACAATTAGCAGCCATTCATTAGGGCAAAGCCAATAAGCCACAAAACCATTAACACGGACACTTGTATTAGGCTCAGTAGGCAACGCCATGCCCAATACAGAGGCTACAGCTGCCATAAAATCTGCATCTTGTGGATTGCCACGTAAGTTAAGGTGACCACGAAACTTATCTTCGGTCATCACCACGCCTGCATCAACAGCGTTGGTGTGTGCTACGTGGTGGTGCAATGGTGATTCCATCACATCTGTTGCAGCATTGTGTGTAGAGTTAGTCATTGTGATGATCTCCTTTTGGATCATAAAACACTGGGCTACAAATTTGCGCAGCTAATACGCGGCCATCTGCTTGTGGGCAGTATACCGTTTGGCCCATACGATCTGAGCCACTCTTTACAGTGCCCATGGCTATGCCGTGGCCTAAACATTCACTCCAATAGCTAGAAGTGACATGGCCCATCATATCCATTGGAATAGGCTGATTAGGGTCCATTACAATTTGTGAGCCTTCTGGAATCACAACCGTAGGGTCAATAGGCTTCAAACCTACTAATTGCTTACGGTCTGCGCGGGCCGTGTCTGGACGAGTAAATGAACGCTCACCCAAGAAACTGAAGGATTTAGTTTTACTCACAGCCCAACCCATCAAACAGTCTTGAGGGGTCATAGAGCCATCAGTGTCTTGACCTGCAATAATGAAGCCCTTCTCTGCTCGTAATACGTGCATAGATTCGGTGCCATAAGGTGTAATACCAAATTCTTCACCAGCTTCCATTAGCTTTTTCCACATGTAGTGGCCTTGGTCGGCTGGCACGTTCACCTCAAACGACAGCTCACCCGTAAAGGAAATACGGAAGATGCGGGCTTTAATGCCTGCCACCGTGCCTTCGCGGTAATCCATAAACTTCATGGCCTCAGCAGACAGGTCTACGTCTGTGCAAAGTTTTTCAAGCACTTTACGTGAGTTGGGGCCGGCAAATGAACAGGTAGCCCACTGGTCTGTCACAGAAGTAAAGTAAACTTCTAGCTCTGGCCATTCTGTTTGATGCCATAATTCTAGCCAGCCTAATACTGCAGCTGCACCACCAGAGGTAGTCGTCATCAAAAAGTGCTGATCGCTTAAACACGCCGTCACACCGTCATCAAAAATCATACCGTCTTCTTTAAGCATCAGACCATAGCGACATTTACCTGGCGCAAGCTTGCTCCATGCGTTGGTGTACACACGGTTAAGAAATTCACGGGCATCCTTACCTTGGATATCAATCTTACCCAAAGTGGAGGCATCTAATATGCCTACGCTGTTGCGCACTGCCAAACATTCCCGGTTAAGGGTTTGCTGCATAGTTTCACCTTGCTGTGGGAAATACCAAGGGCGCTTCCACTGGCCTACGTTTTCAAACTCTGCACCATTAGCTAGGTGCCATGGGTGCATGGCTGTATGACGAGCGGGGTCTAACAACACGCCAACATCACGACCACCAAGAGCACCAAAGGTAACTGGTGTGTAAGCTGGCCGGAATATAGTGGTGCCCGTTTGCGCGATAGACTTGTTTAACGCCTTAGCTACAATTGCCATGCCGTTCACGTTGCCTGTTTTACCTTGGTCTGTACCAAAGCCCATGGCTGTGTAACGCTTTACATGCTCAATGGATTGGAAACCTTCACGAGCAGCAAGCTCAATACCTGCAGCAGTCACATCATTCTGGAAATCTACAAACTGCTTTGGCGCACGGCTAATAGGTTTAGTGTGAGGTATTAAATATAATGCTTGAGCAGCACCTTCAGACTCATCGCCACAATCAAATACATGAGAAGACTCAACACCCACTGCAGCAGCACCTGCTTGCACACCTGCATTTAGCGCTTGAGATAGCTTGTAGTCACCAGTAACAGCACCTGCTAAATGCTGGTTCTGAATACTAGGGCCAGGCACAAAACCTGCGATATCTTCTTGCCATACAGGGCGGCTACCTGTGTGACAACTTAAATGCACTACAGGGCTCCATCCACCAGCCACCGCTACAAGGTCACAGCTTAAGGTTTTACCTGGGCCTGTGAGGGTGTCTCCTGCCGCATCTAATGGTGCAACAATAGCTCCAGTCACACGCTTGCTACCTTGCGCTTCTATGACGCCATGGCCTGTCATTATTTCAATGCCAGCCGCTTTAGCTTGTTGCACAAGGCGGCCATCTGGCGCATGCCTAGAGTCCACAACAGCTACAACAGTGCGGCCTGCAGCTTGAATATCTAGTGCAGTTTGATAACCAGAATCGTTGGTTGTCATTATTACACAGCGATTGCCAGGCACTACCGCATAGCGGTTAATGTAAGTAGACACAGAGTTGGCTAGCATAATGCCAGGCAAGTCGTTATTACCAAATACCAGTGGGCGCTCAATGGCTCCAGTAGCTAAAATCACTTGGTGAGCACGAATGCGATGTAAACGTTGGCGTGAGCCTGATGCTGACACAGGGCCAATATGATCTGTGCGGCTTTCTAAAGCACAAACGAAATTGTGATCATAATAACCAAATGCCGTGGTGCGAGGCATTACTAATACGTTACTCATGGCTTCAAGTTGAGCAGTAGCTTGCTCTGCCCAAGTAGCAGCATCGACACTATCTACTGTTTGGTTGTTAGCAAGTAAAGTGCCACCAAATTCGTTTTGTTCATCTACAATAATGACCCGCTTGCCACTGCGTCCTGCTTCTAAAGCAGCAGTCAAGCCTGCAGGGCCTGCCCCTACTACCATCACGTCACAGTGTGCGTTTATTTTGTCATAAGTGTCTGGATCTGGTTCTAAAGACAGCTTGCCGAAGCCTGCCGCTTTACGAATGAATTTTTCGTAAGTCATCCACATCTTTTGGGGGGCCATAAACGTCTTGTAGTAAAATCCTACAGGCATAAATTTGCCACCAATCTTGCCTACCCACTCCATTAGGTCAAACTCGGCACTAGGCCAACCATTGGTACTACCAGACACTAAGCCATCAAACAGCTCTACTTGTGTGGCACGTGGATTGGGCACTGCTGCATTGCCTGTGTGCAACTGCATTAGAGCGTTGGGCTCTTCTGCACCATGGCCTAAAATGCCACGTGCTCGGCTATATTTAAAACTACGCCCTACAATACCTACACCATTTGCCAGTAATGCAGAGGCTAAGGTGTCACCGTCAAAACCTTGAAAGGTTTTACCGTTAAAAGAAAAGCTCATTGGCTTAGACCGGTCAATACGGCCGCCTGTTGCTAAGCGGTTAACTTGGCTCATGAGGCTTCTCCTTGTTGAGCGGCTTTGGGCGCAGGTGTTGGCACTTGAGCTGTGACTGTTGGTAGCTCTCCCATTTTATAAGTTTCATGTATTTCATAGCTTTGGGTGTTACGTGTCACGTTAAAGTAACGTCGACAACCGGCCGCGTGATACCACATTTCATGGTGGATGCCACGAGGGTTAGAACGAAAAAATAAATAGTCTCCCCAAGCTTCATCAGAAATAGCAGCTGGGTCTTTTGGACGCTCAATGTGTGCTTCACCCGTGTAGGAATATTCTTCCTCTTCACGAATTTCTTCACAATAAGGGCAGTAAATATGATGCATGTGTAAGTCTCCTTATTATTAAGAATTAGTGAGCAACGCCGGCAGCGCCGTGCTCGTCGATTAAGTGGCCGGTGTTAAAGCGGTCTAAACTAAACGGTGCAGCAAAAGGATGCGCTTCATCATGCGCCAAGGTGTGCGCAAATACATGGCCAGAGCCAGGCGTGGCTTTAAAGCCACCTGTGCCCCAACCGCAGTTGAAGTAAAGCCCTTTAACACTGGTTTTAGAAATAATAGGACACGCATCTGGGCAAGTGTCTACCACCCCTCCCCACGCGCGGTTCATACGCACACGGCTAAACATGGGGAATAGTTCACAAATGGCTGACAAGGTATGCTCTACAATGTGGAAACTACCACGCTGGCCATAGCCATTGTAAGAGTCTGTACCTGCGCCAATCACTAGGTCGCCTTTGTCAGACTGACTCACATAGGCGTGTACCGCATTAGACATAACTACCGTATCGATAATAGGTTTCACAGGCTCAGACACTAAAGCTTGAAGCGGACGAGACTCAATAGGCAAACGCAAACCAACCATGGCTGCCATCACACCTGAGTTACCCGCAGTAACACACGCTACTTTCTTTGAGCCAATAAAGCCTTGAGTGGTTTGTACTCCTACTACAGCACCTTCTTCAGTAATAATATCAGTTACTTCACACTGTTGAATAAGGTCAACGCCAAAGCTGTCCGCACCACGGGCAAAGCCCCATGCTACTGCATCATGACGGGCTACGCCGCCGGTGGCCTGCCAAGACGCGCCTAATACCGGATAACGAATGTCTTGCGAATCGTTAATCACAGGCACTATTTCTTTTACTTCTGCAGTGTTTAATACCACGCCGTCTATACCATTTAAACGGTTCGCATTTACACGGCGCTCAATGTCGCGCATGTCTTGCAGGTTGTGGCCTAAGTTTAAAACACCACGCTGGCTAAACATTACGTTGTAGTTTAAATCTTGGCTTAGGTCTTTCCACAAATCTAAAGAATGATCATATAGCTTAGAAGCTTCATCCCAAAGATAATTAGAACGCACAATAGTGGTGTTTCGGGCGGTGTTACCACCACCTAAGTAGCCCTTTTCCAACACAGCAACATTGGTAATGCCATGCACTTTTGCCAAATAATACGCCGTAGCCAAACCATGACCACCACCACCTACAATAATAACATCGTATTCTTTTTTGGGCTGCGGGCTGCGCCATGCTGCCTGCCAGTTTTCATGATGGCTAAGAGAGTGTTTAAAAAGGCTAAAGCCTGAATATTTTTTCATTGGTTCATCCGCTAATGTTCTTTGCAATGCTATGGAGGGCAGTACTGTCTGAATCTTATATCTAGGAGGTTATTGTGATCAAAGTTGGCCTTTACGTCTTATTCAATTGCGACCCAAAATGAAGTATGCAGATAAGCTCTTTAAAAGGTGAGAATCTAATCACGAAAATAAGCTTTAACCCCTGCTACATCTGCCTAAAAATAAAGTACAATCACACCATATAATGCAGTATTTTAGGTAATTAAAGCATGCAAGTTTTCGGCATTGTGGGTTGGAAAAATAACGGCAAAACCACCCTTGTAGAACGGCTCATTAAACAGCTTACACAGATGGGTTATAAAGTGTCGTCTGTAAAACATGCTCACCACAATGTAGACATAGACGAGCCTGGCAGAGACAGCTATCGTCATCGTGCTGCAGGCGCCCATCAAACCTTATTGTCCACAGATAAACGCTGGGCTTTAATGCATGATTATGAAAAGCTAGCCACGTCTGAGCTAAGCACATTACTAAATTTATTTGAGCCTTGCGATTTGGTTATAGTAGAAGGCTATAAAGCCTCTGCACATGCAAAGATAGAAGCTGTTCTTGGGCCTGATAATCACAATTGCTTAGCAGCTACCATGCCTAACGTTGTGGCCGTGGCTACAAACCAAGATCACTTAAACATAGACCTACCTCAATTGGACATTAACAACATTGTTCAGGTGGCCGATTTTATATTACGGCACACAGGCTTAGTGAACGCATCCAGCACTAGCAACGACTGCTACAGTGCAGACCAACAACTATTACCAGCATCTTTGGTGTGGCAGCGTATGCAACAGGCTGTTGCCACTCAAATAGGCGACCAACAAAGCACCCTTTTAGGTACCCAAATCCTAGCCCTTGGTAAATGTATCAACCGGCGCTTAGCCCAAAATGTCACTTCCAAATACGATAGCCCTAGATTTGATAACGTGGCTGTAGATGGCTATGCCTTTAATCATGATCAGCTAAGCTGCACAAAGCATTTCACCTTGCCTCTTATGAGTAAAGAGGCCAATGCAGGTGGCAGCGCTAAAATCTCCTTGACCCGTGGCCACTGTATAAAAGTGCTTACAGGCGCAAGGATGCCAGTGGGTTGTGACACAGTAGTGATGCAAGAAGATGTGTCCATAAGCCAAGATGGTGTGGTTTTTCCAACTGATTGCAAAGCAGGATCAAATTGGCGCCCCCAAGGTGAAGATGTGAAAACAGGTGATGTCATCATCACTAAAGGTCAACAAATAAGACCACAAGATATAGGCCTTGCTGCAGCCGCAGGTCAAGCAACCCTTGAGGTTTATCACAAGGTAAAGGTTGCGTTGTTCTCTACAGGCAACGAAGTGTATGAACTAGGACAAGAGCTGCCAGAAGATGGCATTTATGACGTCAATCGTCACCTGCTTAAAGCCCTACTTGAAAGTCTTCATTGTGAGGTGAGTGACTTTGGTATTTTGGCAGATGATTTTGACGTTGTTAAACATGCCATCAGTGCCGCCAGTCAAGATCACCAACTTATTATTACCTCTGGTGGCGCGTCTACCGGCAGCCATGACCATGTCGCTTTGGCACTTGCAGATATTGGGCAAGTGCACGGCTGGCGCTTAGCTATTAAACCAGGCAGACCACTGGCATTTGGCCAAGTGGGCAAAGCGTTGTTTTTAGGTTTACCGGGCAACCCAGTAGCCAGTAATGTATGCACACTTATGTTTGGTCAGCCCCTCATTAGGGCCATAGGTGGCGGTGGCTGGCACCGGCCTAAAGCCTATGCGCAACCTCTGGGTTTTGATGTGAAGAAAAAAGTGGGTCGTAGAGAGTGGTTAAGGGTTTATCAGCAGGTGCAAGACAATGGCACCATCGTGCTTGCACGCAGTGCTTCCCATGGGTCTGGCATCCTTACTTCCATGACCTTCGCAGATGGTTTGGTAGAGATTGACGAAGCCACTGGCAACATACCCAAGGGCACGCTAGTGAACTTCATACCCTTTGCTAGCTTTGGTATCGGTGATGCTTAGGCTTTGGGTTTAATGAGTGTAATTAAGGCTCTGAATAACCACTAACAGTCGCGTAAAAGCCGGCCAAAGCCTGGAATGGCATCGTTTACACTTAATAAGCGCATAACATCCCATGCCATAGCTTGGTTGCTGGTGATCACCGTTTTTCCTGTGAGGTGCTCTAAGCGTTCAATAATGTCTACAGACCTAAGGGCACCGCAGCTGATAAATATAGTGTCAGCGTCTACCCTATCCAAGCTGTGTGCAAATTGAAGGATCGACTCAGGTGTAACTCGCACCATATCACTGTCTTTTTCGATTTGTAGCCCTTGTATATCCAGCACTTCAAACCCACTGGCTTCTATATACACTTTCTCTAGGTTGTTTATCTCATCCAAATAGGGCGTTGCCACTACCAAACGTTTGGCATCTACGGCCTTAAGTGCTCGCAATACGCTGGTTATAATGCAGGTTTTATTGGCCTTTGGGGCTCCCTTGTGAAGCTCTGAAAAAACCTTATCCTCCCCCACTACAAGACTACCCGAGGTGCAGGCATAAGTGATTACATCAAGGCTACCGTCTGGCAAAATCACTTTTGCAGCCTCCCCTAAACCGCTAGCAAGCTCAGTTAAACTGGCAATCGTAATGCTATCAGGGATCGCCACTCTGGAAAAATGCAGTCCCACGCTATCAGGTATGATTTGGTACATGTCATCTGCAACTGTTTGCTCAGTAGCTAGCAGCACAAAGCCTGCCTTGCCACGCCAGTGTCGACCTGCATCAAAGGTTATCTTTACCCCATTAGTACTGATCATAATATTCTCCAACAACTATTAAAGCCCTTGGCAATCTTGTAAGTAAGGCAAACGTTTTTGAGCAATTTTGACACTTTCTAGTGTCGCTTCTGCCACTATTAAAGCCTCTTTACTGCCTGCTCTAGCAACTACTTGCCCAAGGGGCGAGGCTATAAAGCTTTCACCTAAAAAGGCCATACTGCTTTCTTCACCACAATAATTAGCATAAACAAAATACACGCCATTTTCATAACCACGCGTTGGCATCATCTGCTGAGCTACCCAGCCCCACTGGCTGCCTAGCGCTGTAGGCACCAGTATAATATCGGCACCTTTTAAGGCCAGCTTTCGGGTAAGCTCTGGAAACTCTGCGTCATAACAAATAAGCATACCGATGTTGAAACCGCGCCAACTAAATAAGCCATCATGCTCACCTTTGGTAAAGTAATTTGCTTCAAAACCTGGAGGTAATAGGCGCTTTCTATAATGACCTAGCACTTCACCTTGGGGGCCTATGCATTGGGCCGCATTATAAAGAACATTGCCTTGTCGCTGCGCAAAGCCATAGTGAATGGCTATTTGATACCTTTTAGCTAATGCTATAATGGCTGTTGCAGTAGGGCCATCTGCCGTTTCGGCAAGCTGCTCTACTAACTGCCCAGTGTGGTAACCACTAGTAAACAATTCAGGCAAAACCAAAAGCTCCACACCTTGGCTTTTGGCCAACTGTAGCTGCTGCTCTAGCCATTGCAACCGTGCAGCCCCATAAGATCGAGCAGCATCTACTTGAGCTACTGCAATAATAAGCGTTGTATTAGCCATTAGCTGTTAGTTACAAGCAACTGACGTGGGTATTGGGTAAGGTATTCACACCCCGTTTGCGTTACTACAATAGAGTCACCGATGCGCCCGGCAGTTTCACCATCAATAGAAATACCACCATCTACTGCAAAGGTCATGCCCGCTTGTAAAATAGTTTTGTCACCATGCTTAAGCTCTGGCGCTTCTAAATAAGCTACGCCAATAGAGCGGCCTGTTCGATAACCTGTTTCATAGCCGCGCTTTTGATACACCGCATTGGCTGCTGCAGCCACTTGCTGCGCACTCACGCCTGGCTTTATGGCCGCAATAGCGGCTTGCTGTGCCTCTATGGCTGCCAGTTGAACTTGCGCTGCTTGGTCGGTGACTTCACCAATGTGAAACATACGATCAAAGCCCAATTTATATTGCTTAAACTGGGCCATATTACAAAAACAAAAGTACACAGGGTCTGCCCTTTTATAGGTGCGAACACTAGCGCGCCTATGCACCATAGAGGTGTCACTACCACTTTGTAAAATTTGTAAATTATGGATCATAGGGGATACAAACTGATCCCAACCTGTGTCGGTAAGAAAGCCTGCCGCTTTTTTGGTGCCTGCATTAATCACTGCCAAAGCCGATTCATATTCAGGCACACCTTCTGCCAAAGATTCATGGGCAGCTTGCATCATGGCGCCTGCAATAATGCCTGTTTGGCTCATGATTTCTATTTCTAAGGCAGACTTAATAATGCGTTGTTTGCCTAATACAGGGGCAATATCACATAAAGGCACGGCAGCAAAATCTTGGTCTAAATAATTGCGCACTATAGCAGGCACAGTAGACAGCTCTAGCCAAATAGACTCAGGCCTTGGACCTAATATAGCGCCTAAAATTTTGGCCAAAGCGGCTTGCCAGCTATTACTACCAAAATCTTCCCATACTCTTATGTCTTCCACCCAGGTCATGGCGCCTACCATTTCAGACTCCATTAATGGAGTGATCACCGTGGGGGCACCTACCGCAGGCACTACCAACATGGTGGGGCGGCCAAACTCAATGCCAAGGTAGCCCCAAAAGCCTGCTAAATAGGCAATAGAGCTTTCATCAGTAAATAAGGCAAACGGAATATTTTGAGTTTGCATCTGCGATTGCAGTGCGATGGTGCGTGCTTTGGCTTGTGCTAACATGGCAACTTCTCTGGCAAAAACCTGAGTGTAACCCGATATTCTAATGCTGTACACAGCTAAAATTTAATGCTTTAGTAGGTCAATAATACGGGCAATATAATTGCGTTTAATGTAACCCAACGCAACCACATCTTGGCGTTGTGCGGTGTCAATAAGGTCTTTGAGTTCATCAACTAAAGCCACCACCTCACTGGCCCAAAATTGAGGCATTTTTTGATACCAAACGCGACTAGTTTGGTAATAATACAAATCATAGAGCTGCCTTAAAGCCGAGTTACCTATGACCTGACAAACAAGCCCATGTAACTGATGGTTTATGCGTGCTAGCGCTAGCACTTCAATTGCATCAGGTGACAAACATTTGGCCTGCACTAATAAAGCTTGTAGGTCATCCACTAAGGCCATGGGTAAAACCCGTACGCCCATACTCCCAATGAGCTCAGCTATTTTAAGTCGCATTTCATACACATCTTCTAGCAACTCAAAATTGGCTTCTGTCACTATAGTGCCTACACCGTTTTTACTGGTGACTAAACCTTCAAACTCTAGCCGTTTTATAGCTTCACGCACTGGCGTGCGACTACAGCCAAATTCTTGCGCTAGTTGAGACTCTCCAAGCACTGATAACGGGAGATATTCCAACAAGCAAATGCGCTCTCGCATAAGGTGATGAATTGAGTCTATTCGCTCACGGGCGGTGAGATTGTCTAGCAAACTAATCATGGGTAAGTTGCGTATTGGTTGCTTCCAACTGCTGCTCACCCAAGGCGATATCTTGGGGAGTATTAACATTGAAAAATGGATTAGCAGCTAACTCATCAAAGGGCACATCGGCCACACCATAGGGTGCAGTAAAACGGTCTACTTTGCGTAAATCATCTTCTACCAAGGCTTTATACAAATCATCAAATAAATCGATAGGCCATAAGCCAAAAACTGGCTGAGTGCGGCCTTGGTAACTTGCACAGGCCAAACGTTTTTCCTGAAACTGCATCATATCTACCATGCGAGTCACATAATCTTTTGGAAAAAATGGGGTATCTGCGGCCATAGTAATGATGTGTGTGACATTGGGTTGATTTTGCTTTACCCAAGCCATGGCAGACACTACACCAGCTAATGGGCCTGCAAAGTCTGGCACAATATCAGCTTGTACTGGCAAATCAAATGCTGCAAAACGTTTTGGGTCTCCATTGGCATTAATGATGACAGTGTTTAACTGAGCACAAGAAGACTCTACAACATAGTCTAAAATTTTACGCCCCCCAATGCGCAGCAGCGATTTGTCACCACCACCCATGCGCCGCGCCAAACCACCGGCTAAAATAACACCTACTATTTGGTGAGCTTCAATCTGCATTTTTACGGCCTGCGCCTTTAGGTTCATCATTAACTTCATTAACGTCAATGTCATAAATGAGTCTTTCATACCCTGCCAAGGCCACAAATTTACGCCCCTTTGCTCTACCTATTAGGGTTAAACCTGCTTTTTGAGCTAAATCTACGCCCCAAGCGGTAAAACCAGAGCGCGAAATTAAGATAGGAATACGCATTTGCACCGTTTTAATCACCATCTCAGAGGTAAGCCTGCCGGTAGTATAAAAACATTTATCTTCTGGGCTAATGTTGTGTTTAAACATGTAACCTGCAATTTTATCAATGGCATTATGACGCCCTACATCTTCCATATACACCAAAGGCTGGGCTTGGTGACACAATACACAGCCGTGAATGGCACCCGCTTTTTGGTAAATACTAGGGGTGGTATTGATAATACGAGACAACTGATATAACCAACTGGTGCGAATCTGTGTATTTTTGGCAAGATTAATAGTATCAAACTTTTCCATAATATCGCCAAACACGGTACCTTGGGCACAGCCAGAGGTGCGCACCTTCTTTTTTAGCTTGTCTTCGTAGTTGGTTTCTCTTTGAGTGCGCACTATTGCTACTTCTAGCTCTTCATCGTAATCAACCCCTGTGACTACATCATCAGGGCGAAGCATGTTTTGGTTGAGCAAAAAACCCAAAGCCAAATACTCTGGATGATCACCTAGTGTCATTAAGGTAACAATCTCTTGTTTGTTTAAATACACCGTAAGGCCACGTTCTGTAACTACATCCACTTCTACTTGGGAACCGGTGTGGTCTTTGCCTGTAACGTGGCTAGTAAGATTGTCATCTTGCGTGTTTGGGTATATGAGGTAACCAGAAAGGTCTGCAATTTTCATGGGTTGGCCTGTTTATTTTGTTTGGCTATCCACCGGTCTAGCTTATTAGCAAAGGTTTGTCTGTCGGTATGGTTCATAGCTGCCTGCCCACCTGTTTGCACGCCACTGTTTCGTAAATTTTCCATAAAATCACGCATGCTTAGCCTTTGGCGTATGGTTTCTTTGGTATAGGCCTCACCACGGTGACTAAGGGCTTGTGCCCCCTTTTCTACCACTTCTGCCGCCAAGGGGATGTCGGAGGTAATCACTAAGTCACCTGCCACCACACGTTTTACTATTTCATTATCTGCCACATCAAAACCAGAGCCTACCTGCACCATGCTAATCACTTTAGACGCAGGTGTAGCGATGTATTGATTAGCCACTAAGGTGGTGGGTATTTGCGCACGCTCTGCGGCGCGAAATAAAATCTCTTTTATGACGCCTGGGCAGGCATCGGCATCAACCCAAATTGGCATATTAAAAACTAACTTGATGAATTAAAAGTCTATTGTGCATGAATGTACAAATAAGAACCAGAGCTTAGCCTGCTCAATAGTTATGCCACTGCACAAATCTTAAATGAACACCCTTTTTTTTTAAAATATTGAGCATTAATAAAAAGATAACTTATTTTTTGTATAAATATACTAATATAAGCTACAGTAGGTAAATAATGTACTTTTACGTTATTAACAAATTATCTGTATAGATCAAGTAGATTTCATCAGCCTAATTAACCACCCAATACTCAATTACATACCGGAGCAATTTTATGCTAAAAACGCCTTATATCGTGGCTGTAAGTGTTGCACTTATGGCAACTGCCCACACCGCCCACGCACAAGAACAAGATAAATACTATGCAAAACTAGGTGCTAACCTAAGCTTGAGCCCATCTGTTAAGCCTTCTGGTTCCTCAAAAATACTTGCTAAGTCTGGCGTAATGCCTGAAGTCACCTTTGGTTTTAATTTAGATGATGGTTTGGCTGTGGAATTAAGCTACCAAAAAGCTGGAGGCGCTTTAAAGGAGACGGGGATGACTGGTAATTTGGTATTTGAATCCATTATAGTCAAGGCCATTTACCAACTAGACGTAGAGAATACAGCCATTTATAACCCCTATTTGGGGCTTGGCCTTGGAAATACCACCACCAAAATATCAGGTATCAGTAGCTCATCCACCAGTGTACAGGCAACCTTGGGTAATCGCTTTGAATTTGATTAAGGTTGGTTTGGTGATTTAGCTGCCAACTACACCCATGTTGGGTCGGCTACTCTCAAAAATTCAGAATACACTCGAAAAATTGACGCCTCTAGCCTAACTTCTGTTAGCTTTGCGATCGGTAAGTCTTTTTAAGAATTAAGCTCTAGCCTTAATCTGCCTAACACAGTTTAAACATTAAAAAAGCCCCTGTAGCATGCGCTGCAGGGGCTTTTTTTGGCTAGTGGCTCAAGCCTAAACAACGCGCTGAATACGCGATGTTCAAATCTAATCCCAGTTCAACACAACCTTGCCACTAGTGCCTGCTGCCATGGATGCAAAGCCCTGTTCAAAGTCTTTAATATTAAACTGATGGGTGAGAATGGGTGCTATATTAAGGCCTGATTGCAACATAGCTGCAGCCTTGTACCAGGTTTCGTACATTTCCCGACCATAGACCCCCTTAATAGTGAGACTTTTAAATATAACTTGCCCCCAATCAATAGCAACTTCGCCATTTAAAATGCCTAACATGGCTATTTTACCACCATGATTCATGTGCTTTACCATTTGCTTAAAAGCAGACTCTACGCCAGACATTTCCAAACCCACGTCAAACCCTTCTTGTATATTAAGCTCAGTCATAACTTTGGCCATATCTTCATGTGCCACATTCACGCTTCTAGTTGCGCCCATCGATTGCGCTAGCTTTAAACGGTGGGGATTAATATCAGTCACCACCACTTGGCGCGCACCCACATGGCGGGCAATTGCAGCAGCCATTAGGCCAATGGGGCCAGCACCAGTAATGAGCACATCTTCACCTACAAGATCAAAACTAAGCGCCGTATGCACTGCATTGCCTAGCGGGTCAAAGATGGATGCATGTTGGTCATCAATGTTATCAGGCACTACAAAAACATTGTCCACAGGTAAGCTTAGGTACTTAGCAAAAGCACCTGCTCGATTTACCCCAACTCCCACTGTTAGGATGCATAAGTGACGACGACCAGCACGGCAATTTCTACAATGACCACAGGTAATATGGCCTTCTCCTGAAACTCTTTGGCCAATATGATGTGCCTTGACTTGGTTACCCATAGCCACAATATGCCCTACAAATTCATGACCTACTACCATGCCCAGTGGAATAGTGGCTTGCGCCCAGTCGTCCCAGTTGTAAATGTGCATATCAGTGCCACAAATTGCTGTGTGGCTTATTTTAATCATCACATCGTGATCTCCCATACTAGGTATGGGCATATCCATTAACCATAAACCAGGTCGGTCATACTGTTTTACTAAAGCAGGCATAGCACCACTTTTTTCTAGCTTATTGGTGGTCATTGAATGACTCCTAAATCGCGGCCTACTTGAGCAAACGTTTGTATGGCTTGATCGATTTGTGAGCGACTCAAAGCAGCTGACATTTGAGTGCGGATGCGCGCTTGGCCTTGTGGTACCACTGGAAAACTAAAACTCACTACATATATACCCAGAGCTTGCATACGTTTGGCAAATTCTGCTGCTAACACTGCATCGCCTAATAGCACTGGAATAATGGCATGATCTGCACCTAGCAAGTTAAAACCTAGGCCTTTCATACTTTCACGGAAATAGTTTGAGTTTTGCCACAATTGCTGCCTCAACTCAGGTTCTTTAGTCACTAGTTCTAGAGCTTTTAGAGTAGCTGCGCAAATGGCAGGGGCTAACGAATTAGAAAAAAGATAAGGTCTTGATCGCTGTTTTAACCAAGCCACCACGGCTTTACTAGCCACTACGTAACCACCAGAAGCACCGCCCAAAGCCTTACCAAAAGTGCCAGTCATAATGCTCACTCGCCCCATAACCTCACAATGTTCATGAGTGCCTCTACCACGCCCACCCACGATTCCTACCGCATGAGAATCATCAACCATCACCAAGGCATCATAGCGTTGGGCTAAATCACATATGGCTGCTAAATTAGCCAAGCTACCGTCCATGGAAAACACTCCATCTGTCACCACCAAACGCGTGCGTGCGCCGGCGCAGGCCTGTAGCTGTTGCTCTAAAGATTGCATATCGTTATTGGTATAGCGCAAACGTTGCGCCTTGCACAATCTCACCCCGTCAATAATGCTAGCGTGGTTGAGGCTGTCACTGATGATGGCATCCTGTGCATCCAAAAGAGTCTCAAATAAGCCTGTATTAGCATCGAAACAAGAAGAATAAAGAATGGCATCTTCAAAGCCTAAAAACTCTGCTATGCGCTGCTCTAATTGTTGATGTAGGGTTTGTGTGCCACAAATAAAACGCACAGAGGCCATACCAAACCCATGACAATCTAAAGCTAGCTTGGCAGCCTCAACTAAGTCTGGGTGATTGGCTAAGCCTAAATAATTATTAGCACACAAGTTAATTGCACTGCGCCCTTTTTCGTCAGTGATGCAGGCTTGTTGGGGTGAGGTGAGTGCAAGCTCATGTTTGAACAAGCCCTGTTCATGCAATGCCTCAAGCTGCTTTTGCAAACGAATATTTAAAGTTAATACAGAATTAGTCATAGGTTTCATCTTAAATAAATGGGTTTAGTAATTGTGAGCTTTATCGTTACTAAGTTGGCGGTACGCAATAATGCAATGAAATATTGCCTCACTTTGTCCTGGGTTGAAGTAACTGTGGCTTTGGTCTGCACAAAAACGCAAACAATCTAGTGGCTGAAGCACATAGCTGTCACCGTCAACGTTTACTTCTAGTTCACCCTGAATCAAACACACCAACTCTATTACGCCTTCTGCATGGGCTTCTGATTGATAGTGGTTTCCTGCTTCTACACGAGCTATTTGCACATCAAAAGTGCATTGTTCTTGCATATCAAGCATAGCGTGAGCCAAGAAGTTTCCGTCAGGGCTGCTAATATCTGCTTGCTGGGTAAACCGGCTCACTTGGGGTGGGGTATCATGACTAAGTAGACTAGAAAAAGGCACACCTAAACCATTGGCGATTTTCCAAATGACCGACAAGGTAGGGTTACCCTCACCCCGTTCAATGTTGCCTAGTGTGAGCTTATTAACTCCTACTTTTGCAGCAAGCGCTTCCAAGGATTTGCCTTGTTGTTGACGCACCTTACGTAACCGCAGACCCATGCGTTGGCCCGCCAACTTAAACCCTGTCTGCGTATTAGGCGTTAACATACAGATTACCTTTTATAGATCATTAAAAACGATCACTCATTGTATATTATAATTATACAAATGAATATTATAATAAATAATGAATAATACAAGATCCATAAAAAAGGCCAGCATAAGCTGACCTTTTTGACACAAACAAAATACTCTAAATACTATACAACGCGCTCAATACGCGAGGCACAAAACTTGAACTCAGGGATTTTACCCACTGGGTCTAGTGCTGCGTTGGTGAGCATATTGGCAGAAGCTTCTACGTAGCAGAAGGGAATGAATATAACCCCTGATGGTACGTCGACGTCTTCACGGGCCATGATATCGATGCTACCGCGGCGAGTAGACACACGGATCATGTCACCTGCTTTGGCTCCAATTTTAGCCAGCTCTTCACGGCTAAGTGTAGCCACTGCTTCTGGCTCTAGTGCATCAAGCACTTTTGAACGGCGAGTCATGGAGCCTGTGTGCCAATGCTCTAGCTGGCGGCCTGTGGTGAGAATAACGGGGTATTCATCATCTGGACGCTCATCTGGCTCTACAATATCGGCAGCTACAAATTTGCCTCGACCACCTTCTATAGGGAAGCTGTCTATAAATACAATATCATTACCTGGGTGATCTTGCGCTGGGCAAGGATAAGTAACCGAGTGCTCCTTTTCTAGGCGCTCCCATGAGAGGTTATTTAAGCTTGGCATGGCTAGCTTCATTTCGGCAAACACATCCTTTGGATGGGTGTAGGTCCAATTGAGGCCCATGCGGTTGGCTAGCTCTTGGATAATCCACCAGTCTTGACGTGCATCGCCAGGTGGCTTCACTGCTTGCCTACCCATTTGCACGGTGCGGTTGGTGTTTGAAGCTGTGCCGTCTTTCTCTGGCCATGCAGAGGCAGGCAGAACAACATCGGCATACATGGCCGTTTCTGTGACGTATAGGTCTTGCACCACCAAATGCTCAAGCTTAGCTAAAGCGCCACGAGCGTGGTGTAGATCTGGGTCTGACATGGCTGGGTTTTCACCTTCCACGTACATTCCCGTTACCGTGCCTTCGTGAATGGCGTTCATGGTTTCTACTACCGTAAGGCCTGGCTCATCTGAAAGCTGAGTGCCCCATAGGTCTTCAAACATGGCTTTAACGTTATCAACATTCACACTCTTGTAATCTGGATACATCATGGGGATAAGCCCTGCATCAGATGCACCTTGCACGTTATTTTGTCCACGTAGTGGGTGCAAGCCTGAACCTTCACGGCCAATTTGGCCTGTCATTAAAGCCACAGAGATCATAGCGCGACAGTTATCTGTGCCGTGGACGTGTTGTGACACACCCATGCCCCAGAAGATCATGGCGTTATTAGCTGTGGCATATAAACGAGCCACTTCACGAATAAGGTTTGCATCCACACCACAAATAAGCGACATGGCTTCAGGGGTGTAACGTTTTACATGCTCTTTAACTATGTCAAAGCCTGTGGTCATTTTATCAATATAGGTTTGGTTGTAGAGCTCTTCTGTAACAATCACGTTCATGATGGCATTCCAGAAGCTTACATCGCTACCTGGCTTAAACTGAATCATGTGGCTGGCATATTTTTTCATGGCTAGGCCACGAGGGTCTAGCACTACAATTTTAGTGCCATTTTTTGCCGCTTGCTTAAAGAAAGTAGCTGCTACGGGGTGGTTGTTGGTGGGGTTGGCACCGGTAATCACTACAACGTCTGCGTGCTTGGCTTGCATAAACGAAGCCGATACTGCACCTGACCCCAAACCTTCCAGCAACGCCATTACAGAGGAGGCATGGCATAAGCGGGTGCAATGGTCTACGTTGTTACTACCAAAGCCTGTGCGTACTAGCTTTTGAAATAAATAAGCTTCTTCGTTTGAACCTTTGGCACTACCAAAACCTGCAAGGGCTTTTTTGCCTTGATTATCTCTGATTTTAGTAAGGCCATTGGCCGCAAAATCTAGCGCCTCTTCCCAGCTTGCTTCACGAAAGTGAGTGAGCGGTTTTGCAGGGTCAAAGCCGTTATGAATGCCTTTTTGTGCGCCTTCAAGGCGAATCAATGGCTTGGTGATACGATCACCATGATGGATATAGTCTGAGCCAAAGCGACCCTTTACACACAAACGGCTTTGGTTGGCTGGGCCATCGCGGCCTTCCACATAAACAATGCGCTCGTCTTTCACATGGTAAGTGAGCTGGCAACCTACACCACAATACTGACACACACTGTCTACTTTGCGGTCAAAGTCTGCACTGTCACCGATGCCTTCTTCACTAGTTACCGAAGATGGCATTAAGGCACCCGTGGGGCATGCTTGCACACACTCGCCACAGTTTACACAGGTAGAGTCACCCATAGGGTCGTCAAAATCGAATACTACTTTAGAGTCTGAGCCCCGATTAGCCATGCCAATCACGTCATTTACTTGCACTTCACGGCAAGCCATTACGCATAAATTGCAGTTGATACATGACTGCAAATTAACCCGCATAGCCTTACTGCTGTTGTCTGCACAAGGCTTAATGGTGGTTTCAAAGCGTGCTTGTGTAGCATCTACCGCCAATAAATCGGCCATAGCCCAAAAATGTGAGCTTTTATCTGGAGATTCTTCACGTGCTGGCTGGTCGGTAGCTAAAAGCTCCAGCACCATTTTACGTGACACCTGGGCACGATCAGATGTGGCACTAGTCACTACCATGCCTTCACTAGGTGAGCGCAAGCAAGAAGCCGCTAATACGCGCTCGCCTTCTATTTCTACCATACACACGCGGCAATTGCCGTCTGCGCGGTAGCCTGGCTCTGGCTTGTAGCAAAGATGAGGAATGGTTTCACCCATACGCTTGGCCACTTGCCAAATGCTCTCGCCTGCTTTGGCAGTTACTTTTTCACCGTCTAGGGTGAAATTGATAATATCTTGGCTCATGATAAGTCTCCCACACTGGCAGACAGATCGGTGGCGATCAAATCAGCGTCAAAGTATTTAAATACGGTAGTGATAGGGTTTGAGGCGGCTTGGCCTAAACCACATATAGAAGCGTCGCACATGGCTTGGCTTAGCTGGGCCATTAGAGCTTGGTCCCAATCTGGGCGCTGCAACAGCTTCACCATTTTTTCAGTGCCCACTCGACACGGGGTGCACTGGCCACAACTTTCGTCTTCAAAAAACTTAAGCAAGTTCACCACTACATCACGCATGTTGTCTTGGTCTGACAACACCACTACAGCCGCCGAACCAATAAAACAGCCATAAGGCTGAAGCGTGCCAAAATCTAAGGGAATATCGGCCATACCTGCTGGCAATATGCCACCTGACGCACCCCCTGGAAGGTAGCCTTTAAACTCATGGCCATCGGCTATGCCGTCGCAGTATTCGTCCATAAGCTCTTGCATGGTGATACCTGCGGGTGCCAACTTAACCCCGGGGTTATTCACGCGGCCAGAAACTGAAAAGCTACGCAAACCTTGTGAGCCATTGCGGCCTTGGCTAGAGAACCAATCCGCGCCTTTGTCCATTAAGGTGCGTATCCAAAATACCGTTTCAATGTTGTTCACTAATGTAGGGCGGTTAAACAAACCTACCTGCGCTACAAAAGGCGGACGATGGCGAGGCAAGCCAGGCTTGCCTTCTAAAGATTCAATCATAGCTGATTCTTCACCACAAATATAAGCGCCTGCGCCACGGCGTAGGTGTATAAAGCCTTGTGGTGCTAGGCCTGCTGCTTCTACTTTGGCAATTTCTTCAAGTAAAATTTCACGGGCTGCTGGGTATTCGTCACGCAAATAAATATAGGCAGCATCTGCTTCTACAGCCCAAGCGCTGACTAAAGCGCCCTCAATAAAGCGATGTGGGTCTGTTTCTAAATACAAGCGATCTTTAAAGGTGCCAGGCTCGCCTTCGTCGCCATTAATGGCTAGGTAGCGAGGCTTGGGCTCTTGGCGTACAAACTTCCACTTCATGTGGGTGGGGAAACCTGCCCCGCCTAGGCCTTTAAGGTTGGCATCTGCCAACACTTTTTGAATGTCTTCCCAAGAGTAATCTCCAGCTAAACATTTTTTCAATAAGGTGTAACCGTCATCAGCTACATAGGCCTCAAAAGCCATGTAATCTGGAATATGTGGATGGAAGTGCTCTGCTTCTATAGCTGCCACTACTTTTGCTACATCGGCGTTGTCTACATGATAGTGGCCTACTTCGGCTACTGGTGCAGTGTCACAACGGCCCATGCATGGCGCGTTAAGAATGCGCACTTGGCTTGGGTCTGTGCCTGCTTCTAATGCAGCTTTAAACTGCTGCGCGCCTGCAAGCTGACAGCTTAAGCTGTCGCACACACGCACGGTGACTGCTGCTGGTGGCGCTTGGTCTTCTTTAATAATGTCAAAGTGTGCGTAAAAAGATGCACATTCATACACTTCTGCCATGGGGATATTCATTTCATGGGCTAAAGCGGTAAGGTGTGCTGCTGGAAGGTAGCCAACATCGTCTTGAATTAAGTGCAAGTATTCAACCAGCATGTCACGTTTAATAGGCTGGTCGCCCATAAGCTCACGCAAGTGGCCTAAGGTGTCTAAATTAACCTGGCGTCCACGCAAGTGAATACGGGATTTATTGCGGCCGGCGCCTGGGTGCAAACGCACCACATTGTCTTTGGTAGAATCAGCAGACATTTTGTTCTCTGTTTAACTTAAGTTCAAGGTGTAGTGTAACGGTGCTTTTTATAAAACACTTTAGGGTGACATGCCAATATTTAAAAGGGTTTACACCCAAAACAGGCACTTAAGATAGCCACTTAAAATATGCTTTACTATAGCATCCTAGTAATGGTGCCAGTATCCCAGTGCTAGAAATTGTCGCATATCTGAAAACGACATCATAGTTACACGAAAGCGCCTGTACCAAATTTCATTATCGCCATAGCGCACCTGCTTTTAACCACCCAAGCTGTCTATTGTTGCACTAGTCGCATAAGCACAAGGATGAGCGCATATAGCTGAATCTATTATGAGCAAAATACGGTATCCTATGGCCTCGAATATTTAATGAGTTATGCCGCCGTGTCTTTTGTCGACTTAATGCTTGATGAAGAGCTACTTCTTGCCCTTTCAGAACATGAATTTACCCAGCCTACTGCTATTCAACAACAAGCTATTCCACCTTTGTTGGAAGGCTCTAATGTATTAGCTTCGGCCCCCACTGGCACAGGTAAAACCCTGGCTTTTGTGTTGCCCGCATTACAACATATTTTAGACACGCCAAGACAAGAAGCCGGCACGCCAAAGGTGCTTATACTTAGCCCCACCCGCGAACTGGCTCGCCAAACCTATGACCAAATAGAGCAACTGGTAGCCAATAACCATTTAAAGTGCTGCCTTATTGTGGGCGGCGTGCCTTTTGGCATGCAAAAAGCCATGGTGGCCCAAACCATCGATGTGCTGGTAGCGACACCTGGGCGCTTGCTAGAAATTGAAGAACACATGGCGCTGGATTTATCTCTAGTGACTGTGTTTGTAATAGACGAAGCGGATCGCATGTTGGATTTGGGCTTTATTCAGGCCATTCATCAAATTTCGGATATGTTGCCTTTAGAACGCCAAACTTCTATGTTTTCTGCCACGTTAGAAGGCGACAAGGTGCAAGCCTTTGCCCACGACCTGCTTTCTGATAATGCTGTGCAAGTGGCCGTGGAAGCACCGCGCCATGTGGCTAAAAAGATAAGCCAAGCGGTTTACCAAGCAGACAACGAACTACACAAAGAGCACTTACTTAAAGCCCTGTTGCGTCTGCCAGAAGTAAAACAAGCCATCGTGTTTGTAAACAGTAAAAAGCAAGTAGACACATGGCTTAAAGTGGTGCGCACCCTTGGCATTCAGTGCACAGGGCTGCACGGCGACTTGCGCCAAAGTGACCGTAACCAACAGATTAAAGACATGCGCCGTGGCCGCACTAAAGTGCTGATTGCTACCGACGTGATGGCCCGTGGTGTGGACCTACCTGGCCTAAGCCATGTAATAAACGTGCACATGCCAGAAAAGGCAGACAGCTATGTTCACCGTGCAGGCCGCACAGGCCGTGACGGCGAAGCAGGCAGCGTGTGGTCTATAGTAGATGCGATGGACTGGCCAAACCTAGGCCGCATAGAGCGCTATATTGGCAACCCTATTGAGCGTAAAGTATTCCCAGGCTTTTCACCTAAAAAAGAAGAGCCTGCAGTATTGAAAAAGGTGAAGCTTAAAAAGCCAAAGGTGTCTAAATCTGACAAGGCTAAGGCAGAGAAAGCAAAGGCTAAAAAGCTGAAGAAAAAGGGCTAGTGTGCTCATCACAAGCCTTTTTAAAAAGGTTTGTGATGATTTTAATCAGAAGATTCATACCTTGAGTTTTCTGGTGCGCTAATACATGCGGCCAACCAGAGCCACATTGGCAGCCTATGAAAAGCTTAGGCACAAAAATAAAAAACGCACACAATACTTTGCCATATTTAAAAGGAAATTCTGCAAGGCGGCCCTCGCAAAGACACAGGCAAACCTGAGCAATTAAAGCATAACCTTACAAGTTTATGGTCTCGTCGTCTAACACAAAAAGATAGGCTGATTTATAAATTTGATGACACTTCTATTTATATCTTTTCTTTTGGTGGGCATTACTCCACTTCCTGATTACACGTTATTCACTAGCGGAAAAATGAATAATGCGAGACTGTGAAGCAGATTCTTGCGCAGCCATGCCCATTTGCACAGCGATTAAGCCATCGTTTAGGCTTACTTCTGGCTGCAGGTTACCCAGCACCACTTGCTGAAATTTTTGATGCTGGTAAAAGGTAGAGCCGTTGTGGTCTCCAGCTTGCAGCAGTGTGGCATCCACAGGTATCTCTAGAGTTTGTGGGCCTTTGGGTGCTCTTGGGCTCACTACCACCTTGGGCGTTGGCGCTTGCCCTAAATGCTCTGGCCAAAAGCGGTTTGGGCCTGGCACAAAGCACTCTACCTTGCACTCCACGCCCACAGCCGAAATTTCTTCTTGATAGGTAGCTCCTTCGGCAAACATACAAAGCTCTAGCATGGCCCGTGAGCCCGAAGCGAAGTCTACTATTACATAGCCGTTGTCCCAAATATCTGGAGTGCGGCCATTATATTGTTCATCTAGGTGATTATTAGTTTGCCCTGCAGAGGCCATAATACGTATGGGTTCAGATTTTAGTATCAGGCGCATTAGGTCAAAAAAGTGACAACATTTTTCCACAAATGTGCCGCCAGAGTTTTCGTTAAATCTGTTCCAGTCATTCACTTTTGCTAAAAATGGGAAGCGATGTTCTTTTATAGTCAGCAGCTTCACCCCACCCGCTAGTGCATTAGCTTCACTAATTAGCTTAGCCACAGGGGGCATATAGCGATATTCCATGGCCACCCAAATAGGCTTGGGGTAGTTTTGTATAAGCTCTTTTATAAGCTTAGCGTCATCTGGGTGGGTAATTAATGGTTTTTCTACCAATATAGGCAGTGGGTTAAGGCAGGCGATTAGTTTTAGCTGTTGGGCATGCAAAAAGTTGGGGCTTACAATCACTAAACAATCTAGGTCTTTACGCCCTAGTAGGGCTTCTATAGAGGTTTCAAATTGTGCTTCTGGGGCCAGTTGTTTGGCGGCAGCTCTCATGCTGTGATCGGGCTCAAAAATGGCAGCAATGCGAGTGTTTTCAAGTAATTTAATATTCTTGATATGCTCTTGTCCCATCATGCCGCAGCCAATCATGGCGTAGTTTAAAACTGTCACAAAATACCTCTATTGGTAAGCTCTCAAATTATTTTATGCGCGCAACATAACGCGCTACTTTAGGGTTAAACCAAGTGAATGAATATTCAGCCAGCACGTTTTTTTGGCTATAGCTTTTGCGCTGAATAAATCCCCATATTTTTTGTTCGTCAGCTGCATCACTTGCGCTATCGCTTAAGCTTTGGGCAAATGTGGTGGGTGTCCACACTGGAATTTTATTCACACTCACTTGGTCTTCTACACTAGTAATCCAAAATTTTAGATTTTCTCTATAATACAAATATAACGAGTCTGACAAATCTTCTAGGCTCAAGCTTCTGCCTTGTGGCGCATCAATCCATATTTCTTCTATCGCGCTATCAATAGCATTTAGGCGCCTTAATCTTCTTATTCTAAAGCCATAGGCAGAGCAGCCTAGCTGATCACCAAATTGCGCACTATCCGATGGGAAATGGTCAGCTTTACTAAGCCTTTCAACAGATAACACTTGCGCTGTAGGCAGCCCGCCGCCTTTTACTAGCTCTAAGCGAAAGAAACTATATATGGTGTCGACGTTTTGGGATTGCTCAGGTTTGCGCACATAGTTGCCAGAGCCTTGCACGCGCTCTAACAAGCCTTTTTGCGTGAGCTCAAACAATGCCTTGCGCAAGGTACCCACAGCCACCCCAAGCTCATCAGCCATCACCCGTTCAGGTGCCAAACGTGATCCGTCGGCTAATACACCAGCCTGAATTTCACGGGCTAGCATTTCACTTATTTCAACATGTAATGGCAGGCGGTTTTTTGATAATTCGTTGGTCATATTTCGCTTACTATATTAGAAAAAATGAATGATTAATGTGGTGTTGATATATTGATATACAATTGTTACAGTAATTGATATCACCTCATTAATCAATGGAAGAGAGCTAACTTGTCTATCGTCCCAATAAGATCACAACACACCAATGCCGCAGAGATCGCATGGTTTGCGCCTTTGTGTTCGGATGACTATCAGCACCTTGGAGTGCCAGAAGGAGACTTGCGCTCTTCATGGAAAAACACGTCAAAAATTATCCAAACAGCAGACAAGCTTGGCTATAGAAACATTTTATGCCCGTCTTCTTATCAAGTAGGGCAAGACACTCTAACATTTGCGGCAGGCAATGCCGCTTTAACGCAAAATATTAACATGTTGACAGCCGTAAGGTGCGGTGAAATGCACCCTATTATGCTAGCGCGCACCATTGCCACCCTTGATCACATGATGAAAGGCCGATTAACAGTTAATATTATTTCGTCAGATTTTCCGGGCCAAAAAGAAGAAAGTGCTTATCGTTATCAACGCTCGCGTGAAGTTGTTGAGATTTTAAAGCAAGCCTGGACTCAGGATGAAATCAACATTAAAGGGCAAATTTACAACTTTGAAAATGTGCCCACTGGCCCTGCAAAACCTTACCAGCAAAATGGCGGCCCATTGTTGTATTTTGGGGGTTACTCACCGTCTGCATTAGATTTATGTGGCGAGCATTGTGATGTGTATCTGATGTGGCCAGAAAAACAAGACGTGCTGGTGCAGCGTATGAAAGCAGTCCATGAGCGTGCGCAAAATTATGGCAGGGTATTAGATTATGGCCTTCGTGTGCATATGATCGTGCGAGACACCGAAGCTGAAGCCAAAGAATATGCGGCCCACTTAGTGTCCAAGCTAGATGACGAGCAAGGCAAAGTTATACGTGAAAGAGCCTTAGATGCCACTTCTTTAGGGGTGTCACACCAATCCAAAAACCGTGAGCTAGCCGATTTAGAAGGCTATATAGAGCCTCATTTATGGACCGGCGTTGGACGCGCGCGTTCAGGCTGCGGTGCTGCATTAGTAGGCTCTACAGATCAGATTTTAACTCAGATTGAAAAGTACAAAAAAATGGGTATTCGAGCCTTTATATTTTCTGGTTATCCACACCTTGATGAGTGTGAGATATTTGGCAATAAAGTGCTTCCACACCTTGAAACATGTTCATTACCTCAAATACAGGGTCGGGTTCCGGCCTCTACACCACACACACCACTAGGAATAGGAGAAAGACGTTAATGCAACGCATAGCACTCTCAAAAGATTTAGAGTTAAGCCAAATTATATACGGTATGTGGCGTTTGGGGGATGATAGCGACACCTCCCCTGTTGCTGTGCAAGCCAAAATAGAAGCCTGCTTAGAACAAGGTATTACATCTATAGACCAAGCAGACATTTACGGCGGCTATGCTGCTGAAGCAATACTTGGTAAGTGTTTTGCTGCTGCTTCACATTTGCGCGATAAGTTAGAGATCATCACCAAGTGCGACATTGTAGCACCAGTGGGCAGATATGAGAGCGCTCGGGTGAAGTATTATGACACTTCATCTGCGCATATTAATTATTCAGTAGAGTGCTCCTTAACACAAATGAAAATAGAGCATATTGACTGTTTATTAGTGCACCGCCCAGACCCTTTAATGGATCATGAAGACACTGGACGCGCATTAGATGATCTAGTGAAGTCTGGCAAAGTAGGATCTGTAGGTGTTTCAAACTTCAAACCCCATGATTGGAGCTTGCTGCAATCAGCCATGAGTAACAAATTGGTCACCAACCAAATTGAGCTTAGTGTGGTGGAAACTAGCGCTTTAACCAATGGTGACATTGCATTTTTGCAAGAAAATAAAATTAGCCCTATGGCTTGGTCTCCTCTTGGTGGTGGCTCATTGTTTAGTGCTGACGACGACAAAAGCAAGGCTATTCTTAGCTGCCTCACTCACATTGCCAATGAGCAAAACACCACTGCCGACGCAGTAGCTATTGCGTGGCTATTAAAGCATCCATGCAACGTTTTACCTGTAATGGGCACCAACAACCTAAGTCGTATTAAATCATTATCTAGTGCATTTAAAGTGAACCTTGATCGTCAAGCATGGTTTGAAATTTACACCGCCTCCCTTGGCCAAGAAGTAGCTTAATATGATGCACGAAACAATGGTTAAAACCAGTATTGATAATCAAAAAGAATTTAGAAATGCTTTAGGACAGTTTGGCACTGGGGTTACTGTTATTACAGCCCATGACAACCAAAGCCCTGTAGGTATTACTGTCAATTCATTTGCATCTGTTTCATTGGACCCTGCTTTAATTTTATGGTCTGTAGCCAACAAATCTGGCAACAAAGATTTGTTTTGTACTGCAGCCCTTTTTGCAGTGCACGTGTTGGCAGAAGACCAAGCTGATCTAGCATTAAAGTTTGCCAAAGACTCCAGCGCATTTGAAGAAGGTGAATGGCATTTCGACAGTAATCATTTACCCATTTTACACAAGGCCATAGCAAGGTTTGAATGCAGTATACAAACCATATTTGATGGCGGTGACCACACTATAATTATTGGTAAAGTAGAGCAGTTCACACATAACCAGGGCAAGCCTTTGCTGTTTGCTGGAGGCCAGTTTGGTAAATTTGTACAATAGCTTACCTACAAGCTACATACTTTTAAGCACACCATAGCGTGACAAGCTTAGTGAAAAGTATCAGTGCAGTGCTAGCGGTTTTAGACGCGATTAATACTCGTGCGCTAAAGCTTGGGCGCACTGTTGGGTATGTTGCCCTTGGATTGATGGTGCTGGTGATTTTGGCGCAAATATTTTTTAGGTATGTACTTAACAATGCCCTGCCATGGCCAGAAGAAGCCGCTAGAGGTTTGATGATTTGGATGATGGCGTTGGTTGCACCTTCTGCCTATCGCTACACTGGCTTTGTTTCTATTGATATGCTGCATAATTTCATACCTGCCCGCCTTAAAAATTACTTAATGCTGGCGATTTTATTATTGTGTACTTTTGTGTCTATCATCATGCTACAGCATGCGTGGTCTCATTTTTCTGCGCCGTTATTATTTGATTCATCCGGTTTAAACAGGTTGCTACAAGACACAGGTATAAACCAGTTTTTAGGCACCAAAATACAGTTTAGAACAGCTTATATTTATTTAGCCATGAGTGTGTTGCTCACGCTTATTTTAATGGTGTCTTTAGAGTTGATCCTGCGTCAATTTGCCAGAATTATATGGGGCAATGAGCACTTCCCTATTCCTAAAATCCCTTCTGAAATGGGGGCAAACTCCTGATGCTAGCTTGGTTTTTACCCTTGTTTCTTATATTTTTGATGATTGGCGTACCCGTCTATTTTGCTATGCTTGCAGCGCCAGGCTTCATGCTCTATTTCAACGGCCAAGAGCGCGATATTGCACTTATGTATCGCAATATTTTCAACGGCATCGACAACGGTGTATTACTGGCTATTCCTTTTTTCATGCTCGCTGGTGAGTTAATGAATAAAGCAGGCATAACCGAGCGTTTAGTTGCGTTTTCTCAAACCATTATAGGTTCTGTAAGAGGCGGGCTTGCACAAGTTAACATCCTTTCTTCTATGCTGTTTGCAGGTATGTCTGGCTCAGCGGTTGCAGACACGTCTGCCCTTGGCTCTATGCTCATTCCTGCCATGGAAAAACAAGGTTACACTCGCAAGTTTGCTGCAGCCATTACCGCTGCATCGTCAGTGATTGGGCCCATAATCCCGCCTTCAGGCATTATGATCATTTATGCTTATGTGATGGAAGTGTCAGTGGCGGCTTTATTTGCCGGTGGCATCATTCCGGGCATTTTGGTGGGCTTGGGCTTGATGATCGTGACTAGGCTCATGGCCAATAAGTATGAGTTTCCTCCGGCAAAACGTTTTGTAATTGAAGGGGTTAGTATTTCTACTGCCGAAAACTTTGCCGCCCGCATCATTGCTAGGTTAATGGTGGCAAGCCTTCTATACCCATTGGTGGTTAAGCTTTTCAATGTTGACTTAGGCAGCTCCTTCACCAACCTATCATTTCATTTTGCTGGTGCATTGATCGTTACAGAAGTTTTATTTCAAATTCAAAGACGCTTAGTATCCAATGAGTTCAGGATAGTAGCCAAACGTGCGGTGCTACCTTTGCTCACGCCCGTGATCATTTTGGGTGGTATTTTAGGTGGTGTAGCCACTCCTACCGAAGCCTCTGCACTTGCTGTTGCCTACACTGCACTGCTTGGTTTGATCATTTTACGCTCAATCAATTTAAAAGATCTTGGGCCAATACTGGTGAAGTCTGCCATCACCTCTTCGGTGGTTTTACTATTGGTTGGCGCAGCCATGGCCTTTAAAACCGTAGTTAGCCTTTCTCATATTGCAGAAGACCTGGCCGTATACATACTGGCTTTAACCAACAACCCTCTTTTGCTGCTACTACTTATCAACCTTTTATTGTTTATTGTGGGCATGTTCTTGGATGCGGGCCCTGCCATCATTATATTAGGGCCCATTTTAGCGCCCATCTTTATTGATTTAGGTATTCACCCCGTTCATTTCGCTATGATTATGTCGGTTAACTTAACCGTTGGGCTTGCCACTCCTCCCATGGGTTTGGTGCTGTTTGTAGCCTCATCAGTTTCAGGCGTAAAGGTGGAAACAATATCAAAGGCCATATTGCCTTTTTTAGCAGTAGAAATTTTTGTTATTTTTCTGATCACTTATTTCCCTATTATTTCACTGGGTATTCCATCGTGGCTAGGGTTTGTAAAAGATGTTGATTTGATGGGGCCAATTGCTGGCTTATTTTTCTAATCAAATAAAGGAGTTTACGCATTTTCCTTATACTTCGATGGTAAACCTCAACAAAGGACCTGTTGAAGGGAAAAGGCTAGAAACTGACGAACTTAAAACCTTCGTCAACAATAAAAAAAGGGGCATAAGCCCAATTTACTGAGGAGTTTATATGAATGATTTTATTAAAGCTTTGGGAGCCACAGCGCTCACGGTTGGTTTGATGGCAGGTAGTATAGCCACTGCAAATGCTGCAGACTATACAATACGCGCCACTGCAAACTCTAACGAAAATGATGAAGATTATGATGGCCTTGTGGTTTTCAAAAACTTTGTTGAAGCAGCTTCAAACGGTGACATTGCTGTTGAATTGTTTATTGGCACACAGCTTTGCTCAAAAGGCGCTGAGTGTCTTCAAGGCATAGCTGATGGTTCAATTGATGTTTACATTTCAACATCAGGCGGTGCTGCAGGCGCATTCCCATATGTACAGGTGCTAGATTTACCTTACCTTATGTCTAATGACCGAGTTGCCGAAGATGTGTTGTCTGGCGATTTTACTCGCACCATGCGTGATATGGCCCTTGCAGACTCTGGCGATACCATTCGCTTGATGACCATTGGTAATACCGGTGGATGGCGCAACTTTGCAAACACCAAACGCAGAGTTCAAAATCCAGATGACATGGCAGGCCTTAAGATCCGTACTGTTGTTGCCGACTTGCCACAAGAGCTAGTGAAAGCCCTTGGCGCGTCTCCTACGCCTATCCCTTGGCCTGAACTATTCACATCATTCCAAACAGGTGTGGTTGAAGGTTCTAAGAACGGTATCACAGACATTATGGGCATGAAGTTCCCTGATGCTGGCCTAAAGTATGTCACCCTTGATGGCCATGCTTATATGGGTGCTCTTTGGTGGATGAACAATGAAAAGTTCTTGTCTATGCCGCTGGAGCTTCGTCGAGTTGTGGTAGATGGTTTTGCTGCCTTGCAACAGGCTACATTTGCTTCACCAAAGCGTAAATCTATTAAAGCTTATGAAGATTTCGTAGCTGAAGGTGGCGATTTGTATGTGCCTACCCCTGCTGAAAAAGCGGCATTTAAAGCAGCAGCGACTCCAGTTTATGATTGGTTCCAAACTAATGTAAACGGTGGTCCAAAAATCTTTAACGCTTTAACAAGTGCGGTGTCTGAAGCAGAAGCAGGCATTGCTGCAGGCAATGCAAAAGACTTAAATTAAAAAATAAGTCAGGGCCGTTCAAACTATTGAACGGCCCTCTTTATTTATTGTGATGTTTTTGTATGTTTAGATTTGATGTATATTTATAAAGTCCATTTTTAGTTTATCTAAATGGATAAAGCCAAACTCTATAATCGTCAATTAATATATGAGCTTTTTCAATTTGTGCCGAGGTCATTTTTTTTACCACCTCTTCTTGGCTTATCGCCGCGTCTGGATCGCCACCGATCGCAGAAAGTACATACCACATATAGGCTCTTACAAGATCGGGTTTTTCAATACCCCTGCCCACTTCATAATACCAGCCAACACCACTTTGAGCCCCGGCATGTCCCTTCATGGACGAGCGCAAATACCATTCAAAAGCTCTTTCATCGTCTTTAGGCACACCCAGGCCCATGGCATACATTACCCCGATCAGCTCTTCAGCATCGGCATTACCAGAGCGCGCAGCTGGCCAAAGCTCAGTCATCGCCTGCTTAAAGTTTCCCTTTTCCATAAGGTCTCGTGCATGCTCAATCTCTCCAAAACACGAGGTAGAAAACAGCATCAACCCAAGCAACAAAAATTTACGCATAAGTTCGCCCTTTTAATGATAGTTCAGTTAATATTTGGAATTTCTCAATCTTATGCTCTAGATTTCCCCAAACCTTTAACCCTAGATGATTTCATCACTTTTGATCAAAGGCAAGCCAAACTTGGGCAGTTATTATTTTATGATAAGGTTTTATCGGGCAACCAAAACATATCATGTGGCACCTGCCATCATCACAATTTTGGTGGCGCAGATGGCTTATCCCTAGGCATTGGTGAGGGTGGCAATGGTGTTGGCACTAAAAGAACACCTGGCATTGGTGAGGATAAAATAAAAAAACGTATCCCACGCAATGCTCAAGCGTTATGGAATCTGGGCGCTAAAGAGTTTGAATTCATGTTTCATGATGGCAGGCTTTCAAAATCAGACTTATATGGCAATGGTTATAATTCTCCTGCAGAAGAATGGTTACCCAAAGGCTTAACCAATTTGCTTGCAGCCCAAGCGATGTTTCCGGTTACCTCACAGTTTGAAATGGCAGGTAATCCAAAAGAAAATCAAATTGCCGGTGCAACTCATGACCGCATTGACAATGTGTGGCCTATTGTCTCTAAACGCATACGTAACATACCTGAATATGGTGAGCTTTTCGTGGGAGCGTTTGATCATATAGAAAGTGCTAACGATGTCACTATGGTGGAAATTGCGGAGGCTTTGTCTGCTTTTATTAATATCGAATGGCGCAGCTTTGACTCGCCATTTGATGAGTTTATTGCTGGCAATGAAGAGGTATTAAGCTTGTCACAAAAACGTGGGTTAGATCTATTTTATGATAAGGCCAACTGCGCGTCCTGCCATTTGGGTGCGTTATTTACCGACCATGATTTTCATGCCCTAGCCCTGCCCCCATTTGGGCCCGGGCGCACCAGGCGTTTTGACCCTTTCACGCGGGATGTTGGCAGAATGGGTGAAACTGATTTATTGGAAGATGCGTACCGTTTTAGAACTCCAAGCCTTAGAAACGTGACCCTTACTGCACCTTATGGCCACAACGGAGCCTATGCCACACTTGAGGGTATTGTAAAACATCATCTAGCACCTTTAAAATCATTACAACAATGGGCTCCCAAACAGGCAGGCTTGCCTGATGTGCCATGGCTGAGCAAAATAGATTTTTTAGTGCATGATGACGCGCGTGAGATGGCCCGCATAAAGTCACACATTGATATAAAACCAGTGGTGTTAGACGATCATGAGATTGAAGATTTGATTGCTTTTTTAGCCGCTCTTGAAGGAAAAAGCGCCCACAAATTACCTTTGGGACGCCCTTACACAGTGCCTAGCAAGCTTTTAGTTGATTAGCCTTCTATATGTGACGGCTAAAGGCGGTTAGCATTGCCTGCAAGGCTGCCGCTGTGGTGTCTTCTGCTTGCGCTATGCCATGCAATACCACACCATTCACACGCACTTCCATACACGCTAATGCTTGCGCATCAGTGCCACTGCTAAGTGCATGCTGGTCAAACTGTGTCACTTCTAAATCACACCCATGATGCACACTTAATGCATCACTTAAGGCTTCTATAGCACCTGCACCATGGCCAGACAATAAGGTTTGTCCTACTGTAAAGCTGGCTTTAATTTCTTGACCATTGTCCTTAGTGCTTTGAGCCTGAATACTATAATCTTGTAACTGCCATGACGCTTGCACATCTACAAAATGGTTTTGGTACAAGGTTTTGATATGTTTAGATGACACTTCAGCCCCTGAAGCCTCTGTGGCTTTTTGTATCACCCCACTAACTGCTGGATGCATCCATTTAGGTAGTTCAATACCGTAATCTCGCTCTAGCACTAGCGCCACGCCACCTTTACCACTTTGGCTATTAATACGCACTACAGCTTCATATTCACGGCCAATGTCACGTGGGTCTATGGGTAGATATGCTACGTCCCAATGAGTTTTATTATGGGTTTTATGATAAGCCACAGATTTACGGATAGCGTCTTGATGGCTGCCTGAAAAAGCGGTGTAAACTAGCTCACCAGCCCATGGATGGCGCGGCGACACTGCGATTTCAGTACAACTTTCAACCACTTCAATAATTTCTAATACATTGCCTAGGTCTAGCATTGGGTCCATACCTTGAGAGTACAGGTTCATGGCCATAGTAATAACGTCCATATTACCTGTGCGCTCACCGTTGCCCATCAAAGTGCCTTCCACACGATCAGCTCCAGCTAAAATACCTAACTCTGCCGCAGCTACTGCACAGCCTCGGTCGTTGTGTGTATGCAAGCTGATGGTCACATCTTTACGATGCTGTAAATGGCGACAAAAATATTCAATCTGATCGGCAAACAAATTAGGCGTAGAAAGCTCTACAGTGGAGGGTAAGTTAATAATCAATTCACGACCATTGTTGGGTAGCCATTGCTTAATAACGGCGTCACACACTTCTACAGCATAATCCATTTCTGTGCCGGTAAAGCTTTCTGGTGAATACTCAAAACCCCATTGGGTGTCTGGATAGTTATTTGCGTATTGTTGCACCCATTTGGCGCCTTGGACGGCGATGGCTTTAATACCTGCTTCTGGTAAGCCAAACACTTGTTCACGCTGCACTGTAGAGGTGGAATTATAAACGTGCACTATGGCTTTTTTAACACCATCCAAGGCTTCGTAGGTCTTTTTAATTAACTCTTCACGAGCCGGCGTAAGCACTTGCAGAGTCACATCTTCTGGCACACGACCTTCTTCGATCAACATACGTACAAAATCAAAGTCTGGCACTGAGGCTGACGGAAAACCCACCTCTATTTGCTTAAACCCAAGCTTTACCAACAACTCAAACATACGTAGCTTTTGTTGCCCGTTCATCGGGTTTACCAATGCCTGGTTACCATCACGTAAATCCACACTACACCACATTGGTGCTTTTTCTATCGATTTGCTTGGCCATGTGCGATCTGGCAAAGGCGTGGCTTGAAATGGCTGATATTTAAGGTGGTTAAAGGTGTGATCAAACATAATGGCGCTCAAATTAACTTATTTGAACTAGTGTATATCCAAGCGCGCGCAATAGCTTATTTATTTTGGCTTAAATTTGACATTATTAGCAATAATTAATAACATAAAAATGAATATACGAAATTTATTTGCCGAAAAACTCATTTAAGCAACTACTATGACCACATTAGACCGATTCGACCTTGCTATATTACGCAATCTACAAGATAACGGCAGCCTATCAAACCAAGAATTAGCTGAGCGGGTGGGCCTTACAGCTGCACCCTGCTCTAGGCGGGTAAAACAGCTAGAAGACACTGGGGTGATTCGTGATCGTGTGGTGCGTATCAATGACAGAGCCGTAAATCTTAATCTCACGGCAATATTGCATATTATTATGGACAAACATATTCCTGAACGCTTTGATGAATTTGAACTTGCTGTGTCGCAGCTACCAGAGGTGATGGAGTGCTATTTAATCACCGGGCACGAAGCTGACTATCAGCTTAAAGTGGTGGTGCCTGACATGGATCGATACCACGATATTCTGTTAGGGAAAATCACCAAAATTAAAGGTGTAAGCGGTGTGAAGTCTGCGTTTGTTATGCGCAAGGTACTCGACAGCACAGCACTGCCTTTGGGCTATGTAAAGGCTTAGCTGTTATTAGCTACGAGACTAGAAACTAAAATGGCTAATGAGAAGCTTTGCGCCAGCTCAGTGCTGCTAGCGCCTCTTCCAGCTTCTGCAACGGCCACCGCTGCTCCAACGCGTCAAGTAATATATCACGCCCACTTAAAGGCTTTAAGCTTGCCCCTGGTGCATCTCGATCCATGTTACTAGAAAACGGATAACTGTCACTTAAAGCTGTGGCTATAGCTGATAACTCGTCACTACTTAGCTTGGTTTTACTTAGGTCGTCATAACAAGCAAGCTGCATGCGTTGCTGGTCAATAGATTCCATCGCTTTGCCAAAGGCAGAAGAAATCTGCAACAGGTTTGCCATACGCTGCACATCTTTTGATATATTTGCGCCAGCACCATGCATTAATGCAGGATTAAAAAATAGTCCATCGCCTTTTTTAAGAGGTATCTGCACTGCATGTTCTGCAAAATAGGCTTTAAATTCAGGGTTACGATACAAACCATAGCCTTGTTCATAACGCTGGGAGTAGGGTAATAATAATGTAGGGCCAGATTCCACCGGCATATCAATATGGGCCACAGCACCTTGTAAGGTGAGCATGGACGACATCACTTGCACATGCATTGGGTAACGTTTCACCTGTTCATCATTAGTGAATCCAAGATGATAATCACGATGAGGTTGCTGAGACGCACCTCCTGGATGCACTAGATTCACTTGTGAGGTAATTTGGTAATCAGGCCCAAGCCACGCCGTGCATATATCAGCCAATAATGGGTTTTTATAATAGCTAATAAACGCTGCGGCATTATTCACTGCCATTTTTTCTAAACAATTCCACACACGGCTATTAGCGCCTGAAGCAGCAAAGTGATCTGCTAAGTTATGCTCTGTTTGGTTTTGCTCATGCATTAAGTCATAAAAAACCTGTGTAGCAGCATCTACTGTGGGCATGTGGTCAAAGAGCTTTCGCACGATGAAAACGCCTGCGCCATGCTGCCAGCAGTGCACCCACTGGGCGCTCACTATGGCTTTATCTTGAGCACTTAAACCACGTAATTGATCACCATCAAAAACAGGGATTTGCTGTTGAAAATCCACTGCATGGGGATAATCTTTAAGCTGGTTTTTAGGCTCTAGGCTTGCCACAAAGGCGTTCATGCTGGTCATATTTTTCACCTCACTGTGTACCGCTTACTGCTACAATCTAGCAACTTAGTCTATTTCACTCAATAACACTGTGCGCTTTTGCGCCACCGATAAAAGAGCTGCTTCTGCCAAACGCAAAGATTGCAAGCCATCCTCCATATTTGGTAACACCACATCAACACCTTTAATAGCAGATATAAACCCACCCATTTCAGATTGATAAGCGTGTTCATAGCGCTCTAAGAAAAAGTGTAACGGCTTAGCACTATTCACCCCGTCTTGGGTGTAGCTTGTTAGGGTATGCTCGTTCACATTGGTTGCGGTTAACATGCCTAAGCTGCCATGCACTTCAATACGCTGGTCATAGCCAAAGCTAGCCCTGCGGCTATTGGATATTTGGGCTAATTTACCAGATTTTGTGCGCAGCATTACTAAGGCGGTATCCACGTCTCCAGCTTCACCAATAGCGCCATCTACCAAACACGAGGCTTGTGCAGACACCTCTACTACTTCTTCACCTAACAAAAACCGCGCCATATCGAAATCATGGATGGTCATGTCACGAAATAATCCACCAGACACCTTAATATAGTCCACAGGCGGTGGTGAAGGGTCTTTTGATATAACACTCACCATTTCTATCTCACCCACTTCACCTGCCGCTATGCGCTGCTGTAGCAAGGCAAAGTTGGGATCAAAACGGCGGTTAAACGCAAGCATAGATATGATTTTGCTCGCTTTAACTTTATCCACAACTTGTTGCACGCGAGGTAAAGATAAGTCGATGGGTTTTTCACAAAACACATGTTTTCCACAAGCCACCGCTTGCTCTATTAAATCGGCATGGGTGTCTGTGGCCGAGCACACCAAAATGCCATCAATGGATGGGTCTGCAAAGATCTCTTGCGGTGTCATCTGCACGCAACCCAAAGCTTGGCTAAGCTCATCAGCATTAGGTTGATATGGATCATATAAGGCTACCAACTTAGCATGTGGATGGAGCATCACATTGCGTCCATGTATTTTTCCTATGCGCCCTGCACCAAACAATGCTAGCTTTACCATGGTATTTTCCTTAATCAACAATTGAGTAGCCTGCATTTAAAGCAGCTTTTTGTAAGGCTTTATAACCCATACATGCATATTCGTATGGATTGGCTTTGGCTGGATCTTGCTCGGCTTCTACGATCACCCAACCTTCATAATTTTTGTCGGCTAAGGCTTGCATAAAACGACCATAATCAATCATACCGTCACCTGGCACAGTGAATATGCCACGTAATACACAGTCTAAAAATGAGTCTTTAGTACGATCTACACCAGCCATAATGTCTTGACGAATATCTTTTGTATGTACATGATTAATACGGTGTCCATAACGATCTACCACACCAAATAAGTCGCCACCACCAAACACTAAGTGTCCTGTATCTACCAATAAACCCACAGCATCACCTGTGTTTTGCATTACTAAGTCTAGCTCGCGTTCAGTTTCAACACCGGTACCCATGTGGTGATGAAATGACAAAGGCACCCCTTCACTGGCGCAATACTGCGCTACTTTGGTAAGGCGTTCGCCATAGGCTACAAAATCGGCTTCGGGTAAGGTAGGTTTGTTACACAAAGGCGCATTACGCACATTTTGTACGGTTTCAAAAGTTTCCCCATACACCAAAACAGCTGCACCTAAGTCGCGAAATAGCTCCAACTGAGGCTTTATATTTTCAATTTCTTGCTCAGCACTAATGCTTAACAACTGACCAGAATACCAACCTGACACTAGTTTCAAATCATGCTCTTTGAGCACTTTTTTTAGACTCGCAGCATCTTTGGGGAATTTACCACCTGTTTCTGTGCCTGTGAAACCAGCTAAGCGAGTTTCACGTAAACATGTTTCTAACGATGTTTCTCCACCTAATTCTGGCAAATCATCATTGCTCCAAGAAATGGGGGACATTCCAAATTTTAAGTTCATTAGCATTTCTCTCACTTGTCTATTTTTTTTCCAACATCCATTCATGTGCTGGATCATTAAAAAAGTGCCATTGCCTTGTAGGCCCGGCCATCACATTTAAGTAGTAACTTGTATAACCATGTGGCACCCCTACTGGGTGGTAGCCTTTAGGCACCAGCACTACATCCCTATCTTGCGCAGAGAGGGTCTCATCTAAACTACGATCGTCGGTATATACACGTTGGTGTGCATAGCCAGATGGCGGATTTAATCGATGATAATAAGTTTCTTCTAATAAGGTTTCTTCTGGGCTTGCGTCCCTATCGTGCTTATGTGGAGGATAAGATGACCAATGACCAGAAGGAGTGATCACTTCAACCACTAACAAGCTATCTGCAGCTTGGGTTTCTGGCAAAATATTACGCACATATCTAGTATTGGTAGTTTGCCCTCTTACTTCTTGTGACATGGTGTTTGGGTCTATTAAACGTGCTTCACCATTACTGCCGTGTTTACCTTGCCCTGGTGCACTGCACACTGCCACTTCGATTTCATCTTGGGCCTCTATTGTCACCATTTCACTGGCTGGCACATAAATAGCTCCTGGCGGTTGGTCAACAAACACACTAGTGCGCCCACCTACCTTAAGCCAGGTTTGTTCACCCACGGTGATATTGGCAGTGCCTGTCAATATCACGATACATAGCTCTCGCCCTTGTTGTTGGCATTCTAGGGTTTGCCCTTGTGCCAAATCGTGTACTGAAAAGCCTACATAACTCCAACCCGCAGATTGTGGCGTCACTTGATGCACTTGGCTTTGAGCTGCGGGTTTAATTAATAGTTTTGACATCGTTTAGTAGCCCCTGTGCGCAATACGCTTTTGTGTCCACTGCTGGTGTTGATCCACAACCTCTTCACGAGCAGAGACTTCTGGCACTTCTACTTCCCAATAAGCCCCACCTGGTGAATTAATAAGCGGATCTGTATCAATCACTACTACACTTACACCCAAGCGTTTACGCGCCTCTTGTACGGCTTGTTTTAGTCCACCTATATCATCAACATGCACTGCATGTGCACCCATTGATCGAGCGTGGCCAGCGAAATCAATCTGTGCCAGTCCTTTATTATAGGTATCTTTTAATAAGTTATTAAAGTTGGCGCCACCTGTGGCCATTTGCAAACGGTTAATACAACTAAAGCCTTCGTTGTCTAATACTACGATAGTAAGCTGCAAACCCATGCTCACAGCAGTGGCTATATCAGAGTTCATCATCATGTAAGAACCATCACCTACCATCACCACCACGTCACGCTCTGGACAGGCTAATTTGGCGCCTACACCACCACAAATTTCGTAGCCCATGCACGAATAACCATACTCCAAGTGGTAACCACCCACTTGTTGTGCGCGCCAATGTTTATGAAGCTCTGCTGGTAAACTACCTGCAGCAGCAACCACTACGGCATTGTCATCTACACTTGCATTTACAGCGGCAATCACCTGTGCATCTGAAGGTATGGTTTTATCATCTGCTGCAGGTAATATATCTTCGCAAATTTTAGCCCATGAAGAGATACCTGCATGGCTTGTTTGCTGCCAAGCAGCTGGACTGACATAGTTACCAAGCTTTGATGATAATAACTCAAGGCCCAATTTAGCATCACTTAACAAGCTTTGAGCACGAAATTTAATAGCGTCCATAGGTTGCACATTAAGTTGGATGACTTGGCCTATAAATAAGGTATTGGAGCCTGAAATAAAGTCTTGTAAGCGGGTTCCCACTGCCAACACCACGTCTGCATTAGCTGCCAAATCATTCGCACTATCTACACCTGTGACACCTACGGCGCCGGCATTTAACGGGTCGCTAGCAAGCATTGAAGATTTACCTGCTTGGGTTTCAATCACTGGGATTTGATGGCGCTTAGCAAATGCTTGTAGCTGGTTTTCTGCCATTGAGTAACGCACACCGCCACCTGCGACAATGACAGGTTTTTTAGCAGTCAGTAACGTGTTTGCCGCTTGGCTTAATTCATATTCATCTGGGCCTTGGCGACGTAATCTCCATACACGTTTTTCAAACAAATATTCTGGAAAATCAAATGCTAAAGACTGCACATCTTGGCAAAGGCTAATGGTTGCTGGCCCACATAAAGCAGGATCTGTAAGTGCAACCATTGCTTTTGGCAAGGCTTGTATTAACTGCTCAGGACGAGTAATACGATGAAAGTATCGGCTGACTGGTCGCAAAGAATCATTCACGGTGCTGCTCCCGTCTGCAAAGTTTTCAGATTGCTGCAACACTGGGTCTGGCTGTCCAGAAGCAAAAACATCGCCAGGCACCAGCAATACAGGCAAGCGATTAACATAAGCCACACCTGCTGCAGTGACCAAGTTTGTAGCTCCGGGGCCAAGTGATGTGGTTGCCACCATCGCTTGCTGGCGTTGGCGCGCTTTAGCAAATGCAATCGCTGCCAATGCCATAGATTGTTCATTATGACCACGAAATGTAGGCAATTGATCTTTGACTTGATACAAAGCCTCTCCAACACCTGCCACGTTACCATGGCCAAAGATAGCCCATACTCCAGCAAAAAAAGGCATTTCTTCGCCATTATCAAGCTTTGTATGCTGGTTTATCAAAAAACGAGTGAGTGCTTGGGCAGCAGTTAATCTAATAGTGCGTGTGGTTGTAGACATAGCAAGTTACTCTTTATATTACTTAATATATTACTTTTGAGCTTGGGCATTATCCCAAGCAGCAATGATTAATCGGTATTTTTGGGCCATTAATTCAATGGCCTGGGCATCGTTAAGCTCTCCTTGCATCCAGCTTTGTGCAGCTTGTGCAAACAGTGTACGACCAATAGCAAAACCTTTAACCCATGGTTGCTTAGCCGCTGCCAAAAATGCTTCTTCAATCTGCTCAATAGTGCTGTTTAAACCTAACACGATAATACCTTGGCAATAAATATCGTTTTGGTCGATGATCTGACCTACTTTATCCCAGTATGTATCTTCTAATGCTGGCTCTAGCTTCCACCAGTCTGGCTTAACACCTAGATCATAAAAGTGCTGCATAATTGGCGCCACTTGTTCAAAGGCTGGAACGCCACCATCACGGGCGGTAATTATTTCTAACAACCATTGGTGCCCAGTAAAGCGACAGGCCTTATCTAACTTTAGGATTAGCTGTTCATGGTGTTTGCGGGTTTGTTCATCATCATCCAAACGATAAGGGCACAATACTTTAACGGTTTGATTAAGTGGCCAATCAAACAGATGTTCTACTATGTCACCTTGCGCTTCTAGTTGCAGAGGGAACTCACCTGAGGCTTCTATAGGCCTGCCTATCCATGCCTTGGTACTGGTGATTTGATGTAATGCCGCACGCCCTGTTTTGTCATCTACTAGCATGCCAAAACCTTTATCTTCCCCTGCTTCTTGTTGTGCAGCCTGCACCGCAAGAAGCTTAAATTTAGCAACATCAGCCAAAGACTTGCCACCAGCTTTAGCCCATTTTATAAACTGGTGGCGGTGATCAATGGCAAAGGCTGCCAAACGTGTATATTCTTTATTTCGATTAGTAGTGCGATGGATATGATTTAATACTGGGTCAAAACGTAGTGATCTGTGCTCACTACCATGAGCCAAGAAATACTCTAATTCTTGCCATGAAGGCACTGCTGGAGAACAGCCATGGCGCGAAACCGCGAAAGCGCCGCAAGCATTTGCGTAAGCGCAACTTGTAGGCCAGTCTTCACCGCCTAACCAACCGCGTAATAAACCAGACATAAAGGCATCACCAGCACCTAATACATTATAAACTTCCACTTCAAAACCTGGTCCTTTTGCGCCAGATTGCCAACCATTAATATGTTTTTCAAATACCCGACAGCCTAATGCCCCACGCTTACACACTAGCGTTGCCTTAGACATGCTGCGCACTATAGCTAAAGCCTCAAGGCTATTCTCACTCCCAGCAGCAATATGAAACTCTTCTTCAGTACCTACAATAAGGTCTATATCAGGTAAGAATGCCTGTACATGCTCACTCACATTTTTATCAGCAATAAATCGACTTTCACCATCGCCATGACCAGCCAAACCCCAAAGATTGGGCCTGTAATCAATATCTAGTACCACTTGCGTGCCATGTTTTTTGGCTAACGCTATCGCTTTGCGACTTGCTGCAGCTACTTTAGGCGTACTTAAATGAGTGCCTGATAAAAGCAACGCTTTACTTTTTTTAATAAGGTTTTCATCAATGTCATCTTCACACAAAGCCATATCAGCACAATCTTCACGGTAAAAAATAAGAGGAAATTGTGTCTCGTCTTGAATGCCTAAAATCACCAAAGCACTTAAACGCTTAGGGTCAGTTTTCACTCCTTGCACATCCACGCCTTCAGCTTGCATAGTTTGGCGTATAAAACGCCCCATATGCTCATCACCTACCCTTGTGATCATGGCTGATTTAAGCCCCAAGCGCGCAGTGCCTATGGCGGTATTAGCAGGACTGCCGCCCACATACTTGGCAAAACTACCCATATCTTCTAAGCGACCACCAACCTGCTGACCATATAGATCAACACTAGAACGACCAAAACACACTAAATCCAAACTCTTATGTTCCATATCTAAACCTAAACGAAATATATATTCCAAATTGTGAGCAGCAAAACATTGGGTGTCTTTGCTTTTTTACCTTTAAAGGAAATATTATCTTAATGTTTAACTAATTTTTATTTACTGATTACCCAGCTCTGCCCGCACTCTTCCAGTTTCTACAGCCAAACAAAGTGCTAAGCACATAGTTGCAGATAATCCTCTAAACCCACTGACTTCCTCTTCCAACACTTCCAAATGAAAATCATCTCCTCTGGCAATTGGGCTCAGTGTTGAGTCAGTTAAAGCCACTACATTGGTGTTGTTAGCCAAACAAATATCTACCAATTCTCTGGTATTTGCAGTGTAGGGGCTAAAGCTAATCGCTAACAACACATCGTCTTCTTTTAGCATACGAGCCTTATCAGCCATACTATGGGGCATACCAGTCAGAACCACTGAATGAACCCCAAGTTTGACTAAGGTGTAGTGTAAATAAGCAACTACAGGCTCTGCCCTTCCCTGGCCTGCAATATATACTACTCTTGCCTGTGCTAGCTGCTCACTAGCCTTTAATAGCGCATTTGCATCTACATTGTGCTCCAAACGAGCAATAGATTCTGAAGCAGCCTGGGTAAAATGCGACAAAACAGTCTGCTTTGTGTCTGCCGAGCGCTGCATAGAATTTAATCGCTCAGAATAAGGTTGTGGCACATGCCGCATACTTTCCTGAAACACCATTTGCATGTCAGAAAAGCCTTGATAACCAAGGGATTTAGCAAACCTCACCATAGCAGATGGTGTAACCCCTACCTGCTCACTGATAGAAGCAATGGTATTAAGCGCTATAACGTCTGGATTATGCATAGCAAACACTGCGACGCTTTGTAGCCTTTTAGGGAGGTCTTGATAGTGATTTTGCAACCAAGGCTTTAAATCACTAAATACTCGCGGTGGCTTTACTTGAATCACTTTTGTCATATTTTGTGTCCGACTCGACTAGCACATTGCTAAATTATAATGGGCGCTAATATATCAGAAAAATCTAAACTAAAATTAACTACTGTAGGCCAAACACTTTTCCATAACCTAGGCTTGCTTGAAAGACATCCCTGTCAGGCTCTTAGTAATTATGACTAATCTCATCTGTTAAATCTTGCTTGAGTATACGCAAAACATTTTATATTTGGAATATTTATTTCAAAAATAAAAATGTTGAAATTTATATTTGAAAATGGTACAAATTGTCTCGTACCAGATATGTTCGCTTAGGTTGCCTTTTTACAACCTGTCTATATATTTGTTGTGAACGCATTTAACCCAACGCACAGCTTTGGGTTATTGAAGTAGTAATATTGAGCAACCGCGGAATACTCCGCATAACAAACACTAAAAATTAGCATGGCTAAGTTTTTAGGAGGAAAAATAATGAAAAAAATTAATTTGTTTGCAGTCACAGCTCTGTCTGTGGCTATGGCTACCGGCGCAAATGCTGCAACCATTGGATATTTAAGTTCTAATTTCGATGATAACTTTTTAACTTTAATGCGTGAAGCTGCCAAAGCTCACACAGAAGAAAGGGGTCATACTTTCCAGATCGAAGATGCTCGTGAAGACGTAGGCACCCAGTTAAGCCAAGTGCAAAACTTCATCGCTTCTGGCGTTGATGCTTTAGTAGTTACTGCAGTGAGTGCTGCTGCAACACCTCAAATGACTAAAATGGCTAATGCAGCCGGCATTCCAATTGTATACGTTAACCGTATGCCAGCAGATTCTGCAAGCTTAGGCGGCACGAGTACTTTTGTGGGTTCTAACGAAACTTGGTCTGGCACTTTGGCAGCCTTTGAGTTATGTAACTTAGCCGGCGGTGCTGGTAATGCGGTAATGTTACAAGGTATTTTGTCTAACGAAGCAGCTATAACACGCTCAAAAGACTTTGAAGAAGTGTTGGCACTATCTATGTGTAATGGCATCACTTTAGAAGCTGTTGAAGTAGGTAGCTGGCAGCGTTCGAAAGGCAACGACATTGTCTCTAACTGGTTAAGTTCTGGTATGGAAATCGATATCGTTTTTGCTAACAACGACGAAATGGGTCTAGGCGCAGTTCAAGCGTTCAAAAATGCTGGTATCAGCATGGATGACGTATTGATTGGTAGTGTAGACGCTACTGCAGATGCACTTGCATCTATGGCTGCTGGCGAATTGGATGTTACTGTATTCCAAAATGCTGCAGGCCAGGCAACTGGCGGCATCGACGCTGCAATCGCTGCAATCAACGGTGAGTCTCTACCAAACTCGATTACCATTCCTTTTGAATTGGTAACTCCTGATAACATGGCAGACTACATGGGCGCTAACTAAGTTTTAACGCCTTAGTATGTGAAAAAACCTCTGGATTTATTCCGGAGGTTTTTAGTTACGCCTCATTTATAGCTATCAGTGTCTTTAGAGAACTCTATGAACAACCAAGACGACATTATCCTACGTACAGAAAACCTCACCAAACGTTATGGTGGTGTACATGCATTAGAAGAAGCCAACTTCACTTTAAAAAGAGGTGAGCATGTTGCTATTGTAGGCGACAACGGTGCAGGAAAGTCCACTTTTGTGCGCCAAATTACTGGAGTAGAACAACCCTCTTCAGGTGACATTTTTTTTGAAGGCCAACGAGTAGAATTTAACTCGCCTTTAGAAGCACGCGAAGCAGGCATTGAGTCTGTATTTCAAGACTTAGCCTTGTGCAATGATTTAGATGTGCCTTCAAACCTATTTTTAGGACGTGAAGAATTACTTTTCAAATTTGGGCCTTTTAGCATTCTTGATGAAAAGAAGATGATGCAAAAAGCCAAAGAAGTATTAGAAAGAACAGCTATTAAAATACCAGATTTAAGTAACCATGTGGGCGATATGTCCGGTGGCCAACGACAATGTGTGGCTATTAGCCGCTCAGCTAGTTTTGCATCAAAGCTTATCATTATGGACGAGCCCACTGCTGCGCTTGGTGTGCAGGAAACCACTCAAGTAGAAAATATTATTCGTGGTTTAAAAGAACAAGGTGTTCCCCTTATTCTTATTAGTCATAACTTACGCCAAGTATTTAACTTAGTAGACAAAATATGGGTTTTTCGTCGCGGGCGTATCGTTGGTGAAGTGATCGCTGCTGAAACTGACGGCAATGAAATTGTGTCTATGATTACAGGCATGCAAGATGGTGTTCACGAAAAAGCTAGTTATATCTAGGGGGTTACCATGTTTAAAAGAGCAAACCTCCCTGCTGAGGCCAGCATATTTGCTGTGTTTGTTGGCATCGCCGTGTTATTTGAAATACTTGGCTGGTTCGTTGTAGGCAAAAGTTTTTTGGGCAATGTACAACGTCTAGAAATAATTATTTTACAGGTGTGTATTTTTGGCATTATCGCCGTGGGTGTCACCCAAGTTATCATTACTTCAGGTATAGACCTTTCAGGTGGTGCAGTATTAGCTTTATCAGCGATGGTTGCTGCTAGTTTCGCACAATCAGCTGATGCCTTTGCACCTATGTTTCCACAATTTTTAGGCTCACCGATCATCATCCCTATTGTGGTTGGCTTAGCCGTTGGCGCTGCATGTGGCTGGATTAATGGTGCCATTACTGCTTATACAGGCATTCCATCATTTATTGCCACCTTGGGCATGTTGGTTACTGCGCGTGCTGTGGCCGTTATCTACACCGAAGGTCAGCCGATCTATTCTTTGTCAGATTCTTTTACTGCCATTGGCTCTGGGGCTTGGCCGGTATTAATATTTTTCATAGTGGCAGTAATATTCCACCTCCTTTTAAAGCATACCGTTTATGGTAAGCACACCTATGCGATTGGCTCTAATGAGAGAGCTGCGCGAGTGGCAGGCATTAATGTGAGACGCCATAAGATAATGGTGTATACCATTGCAGGATCTTTGTCAGGCTTAGCGGGTGTAGTAATGTGTGCTCGAGCAACTATTGCTCAATCAGGCATGGGCACCATGTATGAGTTAGATGCTATTTCTGCCGTGGTTATCGGTGGCACCTCTTTGTTTGGTGGCCGCGGGCGTATTACTGGAACTGTTATTGGAGTTTGCATTTTAGGTGTTATAACCTCTGGCTTCACTTTCTTACGTATCGACTTCTATTACCAAGAAATTGTGAAAGGCATGATTATTGTAGGTGCAGTAATGCTTGATCAACGCCGCCAAGCCCAACGACGCTTACGCGCATAACCAGGACATTACTATGACATCATCTTCATCTACAGGCGGCTACAAAACTGTTAAAAGCTGGAAAGACTGGCTGCCAAAAGACATTAGTATTCTTATGGTTTTGCTTGGCACAGTGTTTATTTTTGAAGTGCTGGGCTGGTTTATAGCCGAGCAAAGCTTCATTTTTAACACCCAGCGTCTAACCATTATCATTTTACAAATGTCTATCATTGGCATTATTGCCATAGGTGTGACTCAAATCATCATTATGGCAGGCATTGATCTATCAAGTGGATCTGCCCTGGCCTTCACAGGCCTTGTGGCTGCAAGCTTTGCACAAACGTCTGAGTATACTCGTGCAGTTTACCCTGCTCTGACCGACATGCCTGTCCTTTTGCCTATCATTGCAGGCATTTTAGTAGGATTTGTTTTGGGTGGTATCAACGGTAGTTTGATTGGCTATGCCGGTATCCCTCCGTTTATTGCTACCTTGGGCATGCTTGTAGCTGCCAGAGGCTTAGCTCGCTGGTACACCAGTGGCTCTCAAGTCAGTTTTTTTATAGACGATTATGCAGTTTTAGGTAGCGGCATTATTCCAGTGATCATCTTCTTGACCACCGCTATGGCATTTCACTTTTTACTGCGCTACACCCGATATGGACGTTACACTTATGCCATTGGCTCTAATGAACAGGCAGCACGTGTAGCTGGCATTAACATCAGAGCTCACAAGCTGTTGGTGTATACCATCGCCGGTGGTCTATATGGTTTGGCTGCAGTTGTTGAGACTTCACGCACTCTAACAGCTCAATCTGGTGCTGGCATGCTCTACGAGCTAGACGCCATTGCCGCCGTGGTTATTGGCGGCACCTCGTTGATGGGTGGTAAGGGTCGTATTACTGGCACCATTATTGGTGTGTGTATTTTGGGCGTTATCACTTCTGGTTTTACATTTTTAGGTATTGGTTCGTTCTACACCAATATAGTTAAAGGCATTATCATCGTCGCAGCTGTTGTAGCTGACCAATATAGTAATAACAAAAATGCTAACCGTTAATTTTATTATAACGAGTTATCAGTGTTAAAAGTGTGAGAGAAAAGACATGAAAGAAATAGGTATCGGTGTTATTGGCACTGCGTTTATGGGCAAAGCCCACTCTATTGCATACTCATCTGCAGCTACTGCCTTTGGCGGCAATCTGCGCCCAAGGTTAGAAATGGTGTGTGACCAAGACCCACAAATTGCAGAAGCCAAACGCAAAGAAATGGGGTTTGCGCGCTGCAGCACAGACTATATGGACGTGGTTAATGATCCTAAGGTGGATTTGATTTCTATTTGTGTGCCTAACTCTATACACAAAGAAATCGCTATTGCAGCCCTGGCAGCCGGCAAACACGTGTGGTGTGAAAAACCAATGTCTACCAATTTGGCAGACTCTCAAGCTATGGTAGATGCTGCTGCAACGAGTGAGCAAAAAACCATTGTGGGTTATAATTATACGCAAAACCCGCTAGTGCATGCTGCTAGAGATATGATTAACGAAGGCGTGATTGGTGATGTTACTGGTTTTTTTGGTGTTTACGACGTAGACAACGAAGCTGATCCAGATCGCCCTTACAGCTGGCGTATGAACAGAGAGTTATCAGGCACTGGCGCCAATGCTGATGTAATGTGTCACCTAGTGAGCGTAGCCCACTTTATGACGGGCAGCGATATAAGTAGTGTTGTGGGTGAATATGACATAGTTTATGCAGATCGCCACGATCCTAAAACGAATACCCGTAAAACTGTGGACAATGACGATGTATGTATGGCCATTGCCCGCTTTGACAGTGGCATTAAAGGCACTTTGCGCGTAAGCCGCGTAGCTTGGGGGCGTAAATGTGGTTTGAGCTGGGAAGTGCATGGCTCTCAAGGCATGATCCGCTTTGATCAAGAACGTCTCAACGAATTGCAACTTTATACCCGCTGTGATGATCCTCGCCAGCAAGGTTTCCGTACTATTTTATCAGGCCCTTATCATAAGCCTTATGATGCTTTTTTACCCAATGCTGGCCACACTCTAGGCTATATTGATGTTAAAGCGTGCGAGTTAAATCAATTGCTTACCACCATTGAAGAAGGCGGGCAAACTTGGCCATGCTTTGCTGATGGATTAAAAATAGAAAAAGTAATGGACGCCATTGATCGTTCAGCCATGAGTGGCCATTGGACGGACGTACAATAGTATGACTAACACGCCCACTTCAGCTTCGGCAAAAACTTGGCATGCTTTAGTGCTAGGTAGAGCAGGCCTTGATCTTTACCCTCAAACTGATGGCGGTAAAACGCGAGATGCTAATGGATTTACCGCTGATATGGGAGGCTCTGGCGGCAATATTGCAGCAGCCATGGGCAAGGTTGGCGCCAAGGTAGCACTATTAACAGCCTTGTCTGAGGATAGTATTGGTCATTTTGTACGCCAAAAACTAAAAGAATGTAATGTTAGTGATGCGTTGTTGCAAACTTGCCAAGGTAATAGCCGCACTAGTTTGGCGATTGCCGAAGTAAGACCGACAGATTGTGATGTAGTGATCTATCGTAATGATGCTGCCGATCTGCAACTATGCCTTACCGATGCAATGAAGGCGGCCGTAGCTGACAGTAGTAACTTGGTGGTTACAGGCACTGCGCTGATTTCTGAACCATCACGCACCACCACCTTAGAGCTTATGCAATATGCTCAAAATAACTCAACTTATGTGTGGTTAGACTTAGATTATCGTCCGTGGAATTGGCCAGACTTACAGACCACACGCGAAATTTATAGCCATGCTGCACAGTATGCTGATGTGATTATCGGTAATGAGGAAGAGTTTGCAGTGCTCACGGATGAACTAGAGGCCTATATTGAACGTGCCGGCAGTCTTGTGGTACACCAAACTATTTTGCTTAAACGCGGTGGTAATGGTGCCAGTTTATTTAGCCAAGGCAAGCGTCTTGATAGCGGTGTTTATACCGTTATCCCATTAAAGCCATATGGTGCTGGGGATGCTTTTTTAGGAAATTTAGTAGACCACTATCATCAGCATAAAGATTGGCAATCTGCCATTTCCAGAGGCAGTGCTGCCGCGGCTATTGTAGTGTCTCAACGCGGCTGCGCTGGGGCTATGCCCGGTACAAAAGAAATTAATATATTACAAGAATCAAGTGTTATGAAACCATCTGCCATCTGGCGTTAGTGTCACGGAAATAAGGAGTTATACATGCATATCCCACCACATGACAACCATAACAAAGCCATTGTAGACCGAGACGATGAAAAAACACCTTTATGTTATTTCAACATTGTTAAGCTCACTAAAGGTGAATCCTTTACCTCTATGGTTGAAGGCTATGAAACGTGTTTAGTGCCTGCCACTGGCAGTATTGACGTTAGTGTTGCAGGGCACCACTTTGAAGCAGTAGGTAAGCGTATGCACATTTGGGAAGGTGAGCCTGAAGGTGTTTATGTGCCCCTTAGCACAGAGGTGACTTTTACTTGTGTCAGTGATGCTGCTGAAATTTTCGTCTCAGGTGCCAAGCACGATGAAGTGTATGAGCCTTTTGTAGTGCGCGAATCACAAATTGACCCCGTACAGTATGGTTCTGATGACACTAAAACTCACCGCAAGATCAAACACATTTTAGGTAAAGCGCAAGCAGGTCAAGTAGGCCGTTTGTTAGTGAGTGAATTATTTACTGTAGGTGCTGGAGGCTGGTCTGGATTTCCACCCCACAAGCACGATACCGATACGTTGCCTGCAGAAAGTCGTCATGATGAAGTGTATAACTTTCGGTTTAATCCCGAACATGGTTTTGGCGCTCAGTTTCTCACTCAAGAAGGTGAAGATATGGGAGAGGTGTACCATATTCGCAATGCCTCTACTATCCAAATAGAAAAGGGCTATCACCCATGTGTAGCTGGCCCTGGCTATGAAATGTATTACTTCACTATTTTAGGGGGCTTATCGCAACGTCCATTACACCAAAACTTCCATCCTGAACATGCCTATCAACTGGATACTATTCCCGGTATGAAAGATATGATCAGCAAATTTAAGTAGATTATTATGTTAGTTAATTTAACAGACCTTATGCAACCTGCCTTAAAAAGTGGCTATGCAGTGCCTTGCTTTAATGTGTTTGGCTACGAAGATGCTTTAGCGGTAGTTAATGCTGCCCAAGCACGTAACGCAGGTGTGATTTTAGCCGTAAATTTGGATATGACTTTATTTATGCCTTTGGAACACATCATTGGCATGCTCAAACCTCTGGCTCAAAGCGCGACGGTGCCTGTGTGTTTGCACCTAGATCATAATTACGACATTCCCACGGTTATTAGAGCCATTGACGCAGGCTTCACCTCGGTGATGTACGACGGTTCACAGCTACCTATCGCAGAAAATGTGGCAGGAGTGAAACAAATTGTTACTCACGCTAAGTCTAAGAATGTGTCTGTAGAAGCTGAAGTAGGCTCTGTGCCTTATGCCACTGGTCGTGATCACATTAAGTCTGAGCTAACTAATTTAAGTGAAGCTTTAATGATGCTAGAACAAGCCAAACCTGATGTATTAGCTGTGTCAGTGGGTAATGTGCATCGTTTGGAAAACACTTTTGTGGATATTGATTTCGCCCGTTTTAATGAGTTGCAAGCGGCTTTAGATGTGCCTTTAGTGATCCATGGAACCAGCGGTGTAAAAACTCATGATATCCAAACTTTAGCCAAAGGCAATGTGTGTAAATTTAATATAGGCACCTGCCTGCGCCAGCGTTTTGGTCACACTTTACGTAAAACTCTAGATGACAACCCAAGCTTATTTGACCGCCTCACCATCATGAAAACCATCATTCCAGAAGTGAGTGATGAAGCTGATAAAATGATTCGTTTATTGGGTCAGTAAGGAAGCTAATACCCTACCCAGGTTAAGTAAGAGCAAAAGCTAAAACGAGATATGCCCATGGCGCAATTAACTGGCCTTAACAACAAAATAGCAGTTATTACAGGTGGCAGCCAAGGCCTAGGAGCTGCTACTGCGCGCTTATTTGCACAAAGAGGTGCTAAAGGCCTTATTTTGTGTGGCAGACAAACCGCAAAAGGTAGAGCTGTTGCTGAAGAAATTCAACAGTTATACCCCGCCTGTGAAGTGCACTTTTTTACCGCAGACTTAGAGCAAATAGACTCTCCAAAACTTATTATCCAAGCTGCACAGGAACATTTTGGACAGCTTGATATTCTCATCAATGTTGCAGGCTTATCGGCACGAGGTAGCATATTAGATACCAGTCCACAGCTATATGATCGTATTATGAACATCAATGTTCGTGCGCCCTTCTTTTTGATACAAGAAGCCGCCAAATTGATGCGCTCTAAAGGCACGGGAGGCACGATTGTTAGTATCGGATCTATAGCAGCATATGCTGGCATGCCTATACTCACAGCATATTGCACCTCCAAAGGCGCACTCAATACTCTTACCCGCAATACAGCCCACGCGTTAATGCGCGATCGCATTCGGGTTAACTGCTTAAATATTGGTTGGATGTCTAGTGACGAAGAAGATGTAATACAGCGTAAATATCATGGGGCCCAAGATGGCTGGCAAGAAAAAGTAGGTGAAACAATGCCTTTTGGTCGCTTAGTAGACCCTGACGAAGTGGCTCGAGCCTTAGCTTTTTTAGCCAGCGATGAATCTGGATTAATGACAGGCTCTGTAGTGAATTTTGACCAATCTGTTTGGGCTGCCAGTGATGGTATGGTAGTGCCTGAGCATCAACTTCTTGATTAAACTTGAGCTAATAACCACTCCTTAAATGCCCTAACGTCTGCTCTTTGAAGGTTTGACTTAGGGCAAACTACATGGTAAGCATGGTCTGTGATTAAAACCTGATCAAACAACACCACCAAACGACCAGTGGCCAAGTGATCTTCTACAAATGGCGTTGACCCTAACGCAACACCTTGTCCATCTATTGCTGCCTGAATCAACACGTTGGTGTCATCCATAGTGGTGCCGCGCTTAATATTTACACCCTTTACTCCAGCCTGCCTCAACCATTCATTCCAATCATTCGGGTTGGCATCATGCAATAACGACACGTCCAATAACTGCTCAGGTTTTACTAGGGTGGTGTTTTTGGCCAGCCACGCAGGGCTTGCTACAGGAAAAAAATCTAGTTTTATAATGGGAGTGCACTCCACCCCCACCCAATCCCCTTTGCCATAAGTCACTGCTAAATCTATGTCTTCACGCTCAAAATCAACAGGTTTGTGGGCATGGAACAAGCACAAACCAATCTCCGGGTACAACTCTCTAAATTCCTTCAATCTAGGCGACAGCCATTTAGCTGCAAATGAAGGCGCTAAACGGACATTAAGCATTGAACCTACTGTTTGTAGTTTCAAACTCACAAGAGCATTAGCGATGTCATCGAAGGCGTCGGCTAATACAGGCATTAAGGATGCACCACTAACTGTTAATGTGAGGTTGCGTGGTGAGCGAATAAATAAATCATACCCAAGATAATCCTCCAAACCCTTCACTTGGTGGCTGATAGCTGCCTGAGTAACAAATAACTCATTTGCAGCTCGAGTAAAGCTTAGGTGTCTAGCCGCGGCTTCAAAAGCTCGCAAACTATTCAGTGGGGGTAGTTTTCTAGCCATTTATTATTACCATCAAACACATTAACCTAATTAATGCGCCACATTTTTGCATTAGTTATTCTAATGCAGTTCCATAGAATTAATCAATTGATTAGAACAGGATTTAGGTTAAAAATCACCACACTAAAAATAAAAAAATCATTATAGGACACACTATATGTCACGTCGATCAGGTGGCCGACAGGCCCGTTTAGCAGAACGTTTAGCACCTTTAACTGAAGAAGCAAAACCCGTCCATCCAGGTGAAACAGGGGGCACATTTATGCCCCTGTCTGATAATGCGATGTCTGCTATTGCCGATAACGCTTATCGTATTTTAGAAGAAATAGGGTTTGGTAGCTCAACGCAGCACTGCACACAAACTATGGTCAAAGCTGGCGCCATAATGGGTGAAGATGGCCGTTTACGTATTCCACGCAGCTTAGTTGATCATACTTTAAGTATTTGTCAGAGAAACCTAACGCTGTACGGCGTAGACCCTAAGCATGATTTAGAGGTTAATGGTCAACGTGTGCACTTTTCTACAGCCGGCGCAGCAGTGCATGTGTCTGACCCAGAAAACAACACGTACAGAAATTCTGCGACGCAAGATTTGTACGACATGGCGCGTATTGCAGACACTTGTGAGCATATTCATATGTTCCAACGCATGTGCGTGTTAAGAGACATAGATGATCCAAAAACAATGGATCTAAACACCCTTTACTGTTCTGTTATGGGCAGTAGCAAGCACATAGGTACAAGCTTTACTGAAGCAGATCATGTGAGCGCTGGCCTTAAAATGTTACATCATTTTTCAGGTAGCGAAGAGGCTTGGAGAGCACGACCCTTTGTAAGCATGTCAAACTGTTTTGTTGTGCCACCTATGACCTTTGCAGAAGAGTCATTAGAGTGCCTAAGAGTAGGTGTTGAGGGCGGTATGCCCATCTTGCTTCTTTCTGCTGGGCAAGCAGGAGCCACGGCCCCAGCTTTGTTGGCGGGCGCAGTGTCGCAGGCATGGGCTGAATGTTTGGGTGGTTTGGTATATGTGAACGCTATCAAACCAGGCGCACCTGCTATTATTGGCACTTGGCCGTTTGTATCAGATTTACGCACTGGGGCCATGAGTGGCGGTTCTCCAGAGCAAGGTATATTGTCTGCTGCATGTGCACAGATGGGTAACTATTTCGACTTGCCCACGGGCACAGCGTGTGGCATGACCGACGCTAAGTTTCCAGACTTTCAAGCAGGTGCTGAAAGAGCGTACACTGCAGTTGCCGCTTCAATGGCTGGTGCCAATATAGTGTATGAATCTGCTGGAATGTATGGCAGCCTTATGGGCGCTTGCCCTGAAAGCTTGTTAATGGACAATGATGTTTTGGGTGCTTGCATGCGCATGACCAAAGGCGTCACAGTGAATGAAGACAGCTTAAGTTTTGATGTGATTAATGAAGTGTGTATGGGTGGTAAAGGCCATTATCTAGGCTCAGACCAAACTTTATCCGTGATGCAAACTGAATATATATATCCCGACTTAGGTGACCGAAGCAGCCCCAACGTTTGGGCTGAACAAGGAAAACCCGTATTATTGGAAAAGGCCATCGCTAAAAAGAAGGAGTTATTAGCCAGCTATTTTCCAACACATGTCAGTGATGATGCTGACTTAGCCATAAGAGCTGAGTTTGATATTCGCCTTACCCGTCAACAAATTGGCCGCTAACAGCGGCTTTAAGAGAACAACATTATGTCATTACAATCACATGCCCGCGTCGTTATTATTGGCGGCGGTTCCCTTGGCGTTAACCTTATGTATCACCTTACAGAAGAAGGTTGGACTGACGTAGTACTCATTGAAAAAGGTGAGCTTACCAGTGGGTCAACCTGGCACGCTGCAGGTTTGTGCCCTAATTTCAACGGCAATCACACTTTGTCTCAAATACATAACTACACACTGGATTTGTACGATAGAGTCATACCCGCTAAAACAGGTCTAGCCTCTACTTTTCACAAGTGCGGTAGCCTGCGGGTAGGCTATACCGAGTTAGAAGAACAGTGGTTTCGCAACATTATGAGTAAAGCTCACAATGTGGGTTGTGAAATGCGCTGGGTATCTAAAGAAGAAGCCAAAGCTATCAATCCTGTAATGAATTTTGATGAAGCTCGTTGCATCTTATACACCCCTGATGATGGTAGAGTAGACCCAACGTCGGTGGTTATGCCTTTAGCCCAAATGGCGCGTGACAACGGAGCTAAGATTAGCCGCTTCAATCGAGTAATCGACATTAAGATACTGCCTCAAGGTGGTTATGAAGTCATTACAGAACAAGGCAATATCATTGCTGAGCATGTGGTCAACTCAGCAGGCTGCTTTGCACCAGAAGTAGGTCGTATGGTCGGCGCACACCTACCTATTATTAACTTAGAACACCAGTATCTAATCACTGAAGACCATCCAGATATTGCAGCCCTTTTGAAAGAAATGCCAGTTACAAGAGACTCCACAGCATCAGCTTACATTTGCCAAGAAGGCAATGGTTTGTTGGTGGGGCCTTATGAAACACGTGGCTCAAAACCCTGGGCGCTTAAAGGTATGGATTGGAACTTTGACCGTGAACTATTCGCTGGTGACTTAGTGCGCTTAATGCCTTGGCTTGAACGTTGTATGGAACTTGTACCATTGTTCCAAGAAGTAGGTGTTAAAACCATTATCAACGGCCCTATCACCCACACTCCAGATGATAACTTCTTGGTAGGCCCTGCAGAGGGACTGACTAATTTTTGGAACTTAACAGGTGCCTCTATTGGTATTGCACAAGGTGGCATTGGTAAATATTTAGCTCAGTGGATGGTTCATGGCCAAACAGAGCTTGATATGTCATCACTTGATAGTCGTCGATTTGGCCGTTGGGCTGATAAAAATTACTGCATTACTCGCGCTATTGAATCTTACGAAAATATGTACACGGCCGGTTCACCTACAGAAAACCGCCCTCATGGTCGCCCAAACCGTGTCAGTGCATTACATACAGTGATGGCTCAAAAAGACGCCGTACACTTTGCCCATGCTGGCTACGAAAAGCCTGCGTGGTTTAAGACTGATGCCGTGCGAAGCGAGAGCCATAGCTGGACTCACAACGAGGCACATGCAGTGATCGCTGAAGAATGCGCTGCTGTGCAAAATACCTGTGGTATTACCGATGTGAGTGGTACCGCTAAATTTAGAGTCACGGGCCCCGATGCTTATGCCTTTTTAGATCACTTGTCATGTAACAAACTACCCGCTAAAGATGGCCGTATCAGTCTTACTTTGTTCCATGCCAAAAATGGTGGCATCATGGCTGAGCAAACAGTAAGCCGCATAAGCCACGATCACTTTGTATTGATGGGTGCTATTGGCTCGCAAATAAAAGACCTACAATGGATGCAGCAGCACGTAGGTGACTTTGATGTTACCTTAGAAGACTTTACCCAAGACTGGGGTGGCTTATTGCTAACTGGGCCCAAAGCACGAGACATTTTACAGAGCATTTGTGAAGATGACCTGTCTAACAGCGCTTTTCCTTGGTTGGCCTGCCAAACGATTCAGTTGGATTCTGCCCCTGTGTTTGCTATGCGAGTCTCCTATGCTGGTGAGCTAGGCTGGGAATTACACATGCCTATGTGGCAGCTTATTTCTATCTATGAATCATTGATGGAAAATGGCCAGCCATTGGGCCTAAGAGATTTTGGTACTCGCGCCTTTAATAGTATGCGTATGGAAAAAATGTACCGTGCTTATGGTGCTGAATTTACCGAGGAAGTCTCTGCTGTCGAAGCCGGTATGGATCGCTTTTTAGATCTAAGCCGTGATTTCATAGGTAGTCAAAATCTGCGTCAACGCAAAGACATCGAACTCTCTATGCAATTGGCATACCTTGTGTTTGATGATAGAGTGCCCGCAGAATGCTTTGGCAATGAAGCGGTGTTTGTAGATGGCAAACACACTGGCATTATTACTGGCGGTGCTTATGGCTACCGTGTGGGTAAGAGCTTGGCATTTGCTTACCTAAAACCTGAGCATTGCGCCCAAAGCCAAGCACTTACGGTTGAGACATCCGTTGGTACGCGCTACTGCCATGTAGAGCTTGATGCAGCATACAATCCAAACAACGCATTGCTGCGTAGCTAAATATCTATACTATTAATTAAAAGCTGAGGGCTCTAAGGGCCCAAAGCTAACGAGAACGTTATGAGCAACACACAAGTATTACCAGAAAAAGCCCGTATTGCCATTATTGGCGGCGGCATTATTGGCACCTCTGTAGCCTACCACTTAGCCAAACGTGGCATCAAAGACGTTGTGCTGATTGAGCGTAAACAGCTCACTTGTGGTACCACTTGGCATGCAGCTGGACTTGTGAGCCTTTTGTGGCCCACACCTACTTTGACAAACCTAGCTAAGTATAGCCATGAACTGTATGCAGGCTTAGAAGAAGAAACGGGGCAAGCTACAGGTTATAAGCGTATTGGCAGCATTTCATTAGCCCGCACAGAAGCACGCCTTGAAGAAATTAAGCGTACATCATCTATGGCTAAAGTATTTGGTGTGGAATCAGAAATGATTGATAACACCCGCCTTGAAGAACTATACCCGGGTATTAATACTGATGGCATTATCGGTGCTCTGTATACCCCAGATGATGGCCAAACCAACCCGATCGACACCACTATGGCTCTGGCTAAAGGTGCGCGCATGAATGGTGTGGAAATCTTTGAAAATACAGCTATGGAAGAACTCATCGTCAAAGATAACGTGGTTACTGGCATTCGCACTGACAAAGGCACTATGGAAGTAGACCAGGTTATTTTATGTGGTGGTATGTGGACGCGCGACCTTGCCAAAACCGTAGGTGTTAAGTTACCTATTTATACCTGTGAGCACCAATACATTGTAACTGAAGAAATGGAAGGCTTAACGCCTCGTCCTGTTCTTCGTGACTACGACCAAGGCCTTTATTTTAAAGAAGATGCGGGTAAAATGTTGGTGGGATGGTTTGAAGACAATGCCATTGGCATGCCGATGAGCAAGATAGCAGATGATTTCTGCTTTGGTCAATTCCCATTAGACCAAGATCATGTAGAACCCTATGTGATGAGCAGCATGGATGTGTTTCCTCAGCTAGAAACCACGGGCATCCGCACTTGGTTTAATGGCCCAGAAAGCTTCACTAACGACAATCTTCACTTGCTTGGGCCTACCTCAGAAGTAGATAAGCTATTTATTGCTGCGGGTATGAACTCAAAGGGCATTGGAGCAGGCGGTGGCGTGGGTAAAATCATGGCTGACTGGATGATTGACGGATTTCCATCAGGCGACGTCACAGAGTGCGATCTACGCCGTCATCACCCAGCCCAGCAACACGACGAATACGTTGCAGAGCGGATTCCTGAGGCCTTAGGCCATACTTATGCAATGCATTGGCCATTTTACCAATACGAAACTGCGCGCGATCAAATTCACTCTCCTTTGCACCAAATACTCAAAGAGGCTGGGGCTTGTTTTGGAGAAGTCTGTGGTTACGAGCGAGCAAACTGGTTTGCTAATCCAGGCCAAGAAGCTAAATATGAATATAGCTATCAAAAGTCCAACTGGTTTGAAAATAACAAACAAGAACACATGGCTATGCGCGAGGGTGTCGGCCTTTACGATATGTCTTCTTTTGGAAAGTTTGAGGTCACAGGCCCTGCTGCTGCAAAAAATTTGCAATATATTTGTTCTGGTAACATTGATATTCCCGTAGGCAAAGTAGTTTACACACACTTCCTTAACGCCCGTGGCGGTATCGAAGCGGACGTTACTGTTGTGCGTACAGCACAAAATACTTACTGGGTAATCACAGGCATTAGCTCTCATTCAAGAGATTGGTGGCACCTTAACCATCGCTTCACAGACGATGTATTGTTGCAGGATGTAAGCATGCACTTTGGCGCTATGGCGATTCAAGGCCCATTAGCTAGAGATGTATTGTCTAAGGTAACCACTACAGATTTAAGCAACGAGGCTTTCCCATTTGCTACAGGCAAGTTGATGGAAGTTGCCGGCATAAAAATGTGGGTACAGCGTCTAAGTTATGTAGGGGAACTTGGCTGGGAGTTATTTGTTCCGGCACAGCACACAGGTACGGTGTATCACGCTTTATTTGCCGCAGGTGAAGAGTTTGGAATTAAAAACGTTGGCATGCACGCCATAAACAGCGCTCGTATGGAAAAAGGTTTTGTGCACTGGGGGCATGACGTAGGGCCAGAAGACAACCTATTTCAAGCGGGTCTGAGCTGGGCTGCTAAGCCTAATGCAAGCGAATTTATTGGTATTAACGTATTTAAGGAGCAATTAGCTTCCAAATCTACAGACCGAAGACTGGTGCAGTTTAAACTGGATGATAAAGACGCCATGTTGTTCCACAACGAACCTATTGTGATGGACGGTGAAATAGTAGGCTACCTTACTTCGGGAATGTACGGCCACGCTGTGGGAAGCGCTATTGGTATGGGCTATGTGAACTCGCCTGATTTGTCACCTATTCGTTTATCAAAAGCGACGTTTGAAATAGAGATTGCACTAAAGCGATACTCAGCTCAAGCTAGCTTGCAAGGTTTTTACGACCCTAAAGGCCTGCGCCCAAAAGCCTAGACCTTTTATGGTGGGTGCTTGACCTAGGCACTCACCATAAATTCACCCATGACTTGCTCTATAACCGCCCCTATTAAATAACAATCTTCATCGTTAAATGTGAGCGGCACACGTAGATCTAGAGTTTTTTCTAAGGCCTTAAGAGTGTTGGGTAAGTGTGGCATGGGATCAATATAGTGCCAGCTATCATAGCGACTGGTGAAGGCTTTTGGCTTATCATCACCAAACCACTTAAGCTCTACCCCTTGCACTGCACAGGCCTCAATGAAGGCTGGTATTTGCGCTAGGCTTAAGCTAGTTGGACGAAATTGTAGTGAACTGCCCACAAACGATTCTCTGTCATCTCTAAGTGGAATATCTAACCCTGCAACTGCAGCGATAGTTTTGTGTAAAATAGCGTAGCGGCTATTCCACCGTGCACAATTTGCATCAAGCCCAGGCATCTGTGACAAACCTATAGCCGCACGTATGTTATCCATACGCCCAGACATATTGGCACTGGTTAAGCGAATGTTTTCAAACACCTCAGGCTTAGGCGCTGCTCCATGGCGCTCATAAAGCATATAAGAGCCTGAATGCATAATAAGACGCGCTGCAATCATTGCATCATCAGTCACTACTAAGCCTCCCTCACCTGTATTTAAGTGCTTGTAGGTTTGTAAGCTAAAAGCCGCTACTTGACCAAAATTACCAGATTTTTTACCCTCCCACGCCCCACCCATAGTGTGTGCACAGTCTTCTAATACTTGTAAGCCTAGTTTGTTACACAAAGCCATGAGCTTTTCCATATTAGGAATGTGCCCACGCATCAAAGATAACAATAAAATCTTAGCATTACTGCTTTTTGCTTTAGCTTCTAAATCAGCCAAATCAAGATGATAATCTTCACCTATTTCCACCAACACAGGTTTACCACCGGCGGCAAAAATCGCCCCAGGCACAGGTGCCAAGGTATACGCATTAGTGAGTACTTCATCGCCTGCTTGCAAACCCATAGCGCGCAATGCAATATGCAAACCATAGCCTCCTGAAGTGCAGGCTAAGCAATATTTTCGCCCCTGATATTGTGCAAAACTTTGCTCAAGTAAAGCCGCATCAGACCACTCATCTCCCACCGTGTTATAACGGTGTAATCGGCCCGAATCAAGTAGCTCCATCACTCTTTTTTTAGCGGCCTCTGGAATGGCTTCTTGTTGGGTAAATGGTTTTTTAAAATGTAGTTTTGGCATCACTAAAGCTCATGTTTGTATGCTATGCGGTAAGATCTCACACCCAGTAAATCATCGCAAGGGGAACATCGTATTACTAATATGGTAAGCGTTACAACATTGCATTAATTAAAAGTAAAATGATGTAAAGGCCATGTATTTCAATACTACTAGACTACACTAGCTCAAGGTTAATTGTTATCAAACCCTATGTGTGACATTCTAATCAGAAGCTCTAACTATGGGGCTTTGAGCGCAGACGATTTAAAAAATTAAGGATGACTTTTGAATGAGTAAAAAATTGAGTATCACCCGCGTAGCTATGGCACTTGTGCTATTGCTAGGAGTGTCGTTTGGCGGGGCTTTGTATTATTGGTATAAAAATGCTGATGTATTTGGTGCAGCCATGACACCAGCACAGCAAAAGCCTTACTTTGAGTCAAAAAACTTTTCAGATGCCACATTTAATAATCAACTAAACACTCCCTTAAACCAGTCCTTTAGCCTTATGATAAGTAGTTTATGGGACTATATGACAGCGCAAAACCTGGCCCCAAAAAACAATATTAAGGTAATCCAAACAGACTCTTCACTGCTTGCAAACCCACTTAATACAAACCAACTTCTCTGGTATGGCCATTCCTCATTTTTATTACAAACAGCCAATAAGACCTTATTGTTTGACCCTATCTTTAGCAAGATTGCAGCGCCTCACACGTCTCTTGGTAGCCCTCGTTATAACGATCTACTGCCTATTGAGCCTTCACAACTACCCACTATAGACGCGGTGATCATCTCTCATGATCACTATGACCACTTAGACTACCCTACAATTATGCAACTAGATGCCAAGGTAAAACATTACTATGTACCCCTTGGTGTGGGACAACATTTATTGCACTGGGGTATATCAAAGGAGCGTATTAGCGAAATGGATTGGTGGCAGTCTAACGACTTGGATGACATCACCCTTACTTTAACCCCTGCGCGTCACTTTTCTGGCAGGCGCTTAGGCAATAGCAAATCAACTCTTTGGGGTGGGTGGATGGTAGAAGCGCCGCAACAAAGGGTTTTTTTTAGTGGTGATAGTGGCTACGGCCCTCATTTTAAAGAAGTGGGTAAGCGTTTTGGACCTATCGATATGGCCTTATTAGATTCAGGCCAATATAACTTCCGCTGGGATAAGGTTCATATGACGCCAAAACAAAGCGTACAAGCCGCAAAAGATTTAGAGGCTCATATTTTGATGCCTGTGCACTGGGGTGCTTTCACTTTATCCTTACACCCATGGGATGAGCCTGCAGCACAAACGGCCCTCATAGCAAAAGAGCAACGCCAAGCGTTTGTGATTCCACGTATAGGCGAACTCATGCAATTGCAGGATGAGCCCAAAGCTAGAGCACCTTGGTGGAAAAATTTTTAACATGAATTATGACATTGTTGAATTATTTTAGGCAAAAAAAAGCCCAATAAATTGGGCAAAAAACACTCAGAGATGAACTAACTTTTAGAAGTGTAGACCATCAATGAGCTTTGTGTAGAAAAAATGGAAAAAATTAAAATTAGATACTGCATTCATTAGTTTCACAGTGCAATTCTACGTCGGCAGCAGTAATCGCACTCATATTAAATATGCCACGGCCTGAAACCGACGGGATAACAATATGAGCAGGTTTAGCTAAACCATGCACAAATGGGCCGATAAGTAAGGCATCTGTTAATGAGCGAATAAGACCTAAGGTAATGTTGGCAGTGTCTAAGTTGGGCATTATCAGCAAATTGGGCTGCCCAGTAAGCTTTGAGTTGGGGAAAATTGTCTGGCGCAACTCTTCGTTAAGGGCCGTGTATGAATGCATTTCACCTTCTATCTGGGCATCAGGATAACGCTTTCGAAGTGTTGCAGAGGCATCACGTACTTTATGCGCTTGTGGGTCGCTAGATGTGCCAAAGTTAGAGTGGGATAATAGTGCTACTTTGGGCTCAATACCAAACTGACGTACAAATTCCATACTCGCTTCAGTGGTCGACACAAGCTCTTGCGCTGTGGGATCTACAGTTAAAAACGCATCAGCTAAAAACAAAGGACCACTGGGTAACAACAAAGCACATACGGTAGATACATGCGTGTCTGGTGTTTTACGACCTAACACCTGATACAAGGTTTTAAAGTGGGTGTCAAAGCGCCCCACTTTGCCGCATATCATTCCATGGGCTTCATCTAAGCTAACCATAACAGAGGCTAACGCAGTGGTGTTATTACGCATATCGTGTTTTGCAGTTTCTACGGAAATACCTTTGCGTGCCACTTTGGCATGATAGTGCTGCCAATAGCGGCTGTGTAAATCACAATCTTTAGGGTCAAACACATCCACGTCTAAGCCTAACTTAAAACTTAAGCTCAACCGATCAAGTGATTTTTCAATCACATTTTTACGGCCAATAAGAATAGGCTTTGCTACACCTTCATCCACTGTAGCTTGCAAAGACATGAGCACGTCTTCGTTTTCACCTTCAGCATAAACGATACGACGCTTAGGGCCTTGCTTAGCTTTTTCAATCATAGGCTGCATAAACAAGCCAGCCTGATTCACATAGCTTTGCAATTTAATGCGATAGGCATCAAGGTCTTCAATAGGGCGAGTAGCTACACCACTTTCCATCGCTGCCTTCACTACAGCCAATGGCACTTCTTCTATTAAGCGCGGGTCAAAAGGCTTAGGAATAAGGTATTGTGGGCCAAATTTGAAGTTTTCACCTGGGTAAGCTGATGCCACCACATCTGTTACTTCTTTACAGGCTAAATCTGCAATGGCTCTAACGCAGGCATGCTTCATGGCTTCATTAATAGTTGTGGCACCACAATCTAATGCACCACGAAAGATAAAGGGAAAACACAACACATTATTCACTTGGTTGGGGAAGTCTGAGCGCCCGGTAGCCACAATTGCATCTGGCCGCACTGCCATAGCAAGCTCTGGCATAATTTCTGGCGTAGGGTTAGCCATGGCTAAGATAAGTGGTCTTGGGGCCATGGTTTTGACCATGTCTTGGGTAAGTACTCCTGGAGCTGATAAACCCATAAACAAATCAGCATCTACCATAGCATCAGCTAAGGTGCGGTCTTGGGTTTGTCTTGCGTAAGCTTCCTTCCAAGGGTTCATCCCATGGTCACGGCCTTTATAGATAACGCCAGAGCGATCTATTAAGGTGACGTGATCGCGAGGGAGCCCCATGCTCACAAGCAAGTCTAGGCATGCAATGCTAGCGGCGCCTGAGCCAGAGCCTACCACCTTAATGTCTTCTATTTTTTTGCCTACCACTCGTAAACCATTATAAACCGCAGCCGCAGCTACAATGGCTGTGCCGTGCTGATCATCATGAAATACGGGGATATTCATACGCTCACGCAAAGCTTTTTCTACTAAAAAGCATTCTGGCGCTTTAATGTCTTCTAAGTTAATGGCGCCAAAAGTAGGCTCTAACGAGGCAATTATATCCACTAACTTATCAACATCATTTTCTTGAATCTCAATATCAAATACGTCAATATTGGCAAATTTCTTAAATAAAACAGCCTTGCCTTCCATCACTGGTTTAGAAGCTAGTGGGCCAATATTACCTAAGCCCAAAACAGCTGTACCATTGGTAATAACACCTACCAAGTTGCCACGAGCAGTGACTGCTGCTGCCATGCCCACATCTTCCACAATAGCTTCACAGGCGTAAGCTACACCTGGTGAATATGCCATCGCTAAGTCTCTTTTATTTGCCAAGGGTTTTGTGGGCTGAATACACAATTTACCGGGCGTGGGATGAGTATGGTAGCGCATTGCACTATCTTTAAGAGACTCAGACATGAACATTTCCTTAAGAGTAATTATTTAACAAACAAAAGCGATGTCGTTAGTGGGTATTTAATAGCCGCACAAGGGTAGCGCGTTCAAAGTAAAAGCTAAAGCTTCTACTGCCAATTAAATTCATGTAGTAATACTACAAAAATTGCAAATATATGTCAATTATAGATTTTTTATTGGCATTATTGTAATTTATTTACATTGTTATAGCCAAACTAAAGCAACCGTTTTAAAGATTGAGAAATTTCAGATTAAAGATTCAGAGGAGCATTTGAGTATGGAAAGAGCCAAGCAGGTACATCATGGCACCTGCTAATAATACCTGGATTCTAATCAGAGTTTAAACATCCCTAGCCATGTTATAAAATTCTTTATTTGGCTGTATGGAGGCAAAGTTAACCAGACGATTACTGAGCCCAAAGAAGGCAGTAATAGCAGCAATATCCCACGTATCATCTTCACTAAAACCGTGGCCTTTGAGCATCGTAAAGTCTTCGTCACTTGTGGCTTGAGCATTGTTAGATATTTTGAGCGCAAACGTTAGCATGGCTTTTTGCCGCGCCGAAATATCAGCTTTAAGGTGATTGATCGCCACTTGATCAGCCACCAAAGCATCCTTAGCTCGTATGCGCAAGACTGCCCCATGAGCTACCACACAGTACAAACAGCCGTTGTCACTAGATGTAGCCACAATGATCATTTCCCGCTCAGCTTGGGTTAGGCCGCTATCCTTTATCATTAACGCATCATGGTAATCCATAAATGCACGTAATTCGTCTGGGCGATGAGCCATTGCCAAAAAAATGTTAGGTACAAAACCTGCCTTTTCTTGCACCGCTAACACCCTACTTTTAATGTCTGCTGGCAAACTATCTAAAGCTGCCACGGGATAACGACTAATATGGCTCATAGCTTGGTTCCTAATTAAGCATTTACATTAACTACAAAACGACCACGGGTTAGTCCATCTATTTGGTCTTGAGCCGTTTTCAAAGCTTGCTCTAAGGTAATTTCAGTCATAATAGCTTCTAGATGAGCAAGGTCTAAATCTTGCGCTAAGCGGTTCCATGCTGCAATACGATCTGCCTTTGGACGATACACACTGTCAATACCAGCTAAGGTGACGCCGCGTAAGATAAACGGCATTACTGTCGCTGGTAAATCAAACCCTTGGGCCAATCCACACGCAGCCACTGTGCCACCATACTTCATAGATGCGCAAATATTAGCTAATGTATGACTACCCACAGCATCTATTGCACCTGCCCAACGCTCTCTTGCTAACGGCCTACCTTTTTCACTTAGCTCACTACGATCCATCACGGCAGTGGCACCTAAACTTAACAAATAATCTGTTTCTTGCGCACGGCCACTTGAAGCCACAACGTTATAACCTAATTTGGCTAACAGGCTTATTGCAACACTGCCCACACCACCAGCAGCCCCAGTGACTAGTATTTCGCCTTTATTTGGTGTTACGCCATGTTGTTCTAGGGCCATTACACATAACATCGCAGTGTAGCCGGCTGTGCCTATAGTCATGGCTTGTTTAGGAGTAAAGGCAGTAGGCAACGGCACTAGCCAATCACCCTTCACACGGGCCACTTGCGCCAATCCACCCCAATGCCCCTCACCTACACCAAACCCGTTAAGCACTACTTTATCGCCTACTTTAAAGTCGTTATGGTCACTTCTTTCTACCGTACCAGCAAGGTCTATTCCAGGCACCATAGGAAAGCTACGCACTACTGGAGATGTTCCTGTAATCGCCAAACTATCTTTGTAATTTAGGGTGGAATAATCCACTTTCACCAATACATCACCTTCAGGTAATTGTGATTCTTCAATCTGACTTAATTTGGCGGTGTAACCTGTGTCGTCCTTGTTAATTAGCAGTGCTTTCATTAGAAAAATCTCATTGTTAATGTTGGTAGATTAGGCTACATAATACCTTTAAATGGACATAAAAGTATTAGTCTTTGGTAATCATTTTTGTTGCGACAAGCTCTCATATTGGAGGCTTATTAACGTCATTGCCCTCTTTTGAACAAAGTGATAGTTTTAGAGCCATATTAATAAATATTAATAAATATAAGAAATCACCTATGAAAATCTCAGAAATCCACATCTACCAAAAAGACCAACGTATCGTTGATGGGCCATATATTATGTCCACCATGACCTTAACCTCAATTGATGCCACTATTATAAAAGTGGTGGCTGATAATGGCTTAGTGGGTTGGGGGGAAGTGTCGCCCTTAGGCCCCGCTTACCAACCCCAACATGCACTTGGCGCTAGAGCTGCGTTGTGCCATCTTGCTCCTGATTTAATCGGTAGCTCTTGCTTACACCCTCCATTATTGCAAAGGCGCATGAATGATCTACTCAATGGTCACAACTACGCCAAGGCCGCCATAGATTTTGCAATTATGGATTTGATGGGCAAATATTACAAAGTACGCGTGTGTGATTTATTGGGCGGCCCAGTGCGAGAGCGCCTGCCTGCTTATTTTGCTATCAGCAAGGGCTCCCCTGATGACACTGCACGTAAGGCCAAAGATAAGCTAGCTCAAGGTTACAAGCGACTTCAAATTAAATCCGGTGGCCGAGATGTGGCTGAAGACATTGAAGCCATCCGCAAGGTTTGGGAAGCTGTAGGTAACAAAGCCAACCTAGTCGTTGATGCAAACCGTGGTATGACCGGGAGCCAAGCCATGCAATTAAGCTTAGCCTGCAAAGATATTCCTTTCTTGTTTGAACAGCCTTGTAATACGATGGAAGAGGTGAGCAATATTCGCCCCCAAATAGCTCATCCTATTGCTCTTGATGAAAATATTGAAGGCATTAACGACGTTCTTAGAGCTATTTCTATGAATGCATGCGATGGCTTCGGCTTAAAGCTCACGCGAGTAGGTGGCCTCAACGCCATGGCTACCATACGAGACATATGTGAAGCCCGCGGCCTGCCACATACTTGTGAAGACAGCTGGGGCGGAGACATTGTCTCTGCGGCTATTTTACATATGGGCGCTACTGTAAAGCCTGCCATGCTAGAGGGTGTGTGGACCGCTGGCAACTACATAGAAGAGAGTTACGATCCAGCAAACACTGTTGCTTGCACAGACGGTTTTTTCGATTTACCTACTGGTTTCGGCTTAGGCATAACACCCCAAGAGGATCGCATTGGCCATCTAGTACATTCTTTTTAAATATGGCTGGTAAGCTTCACCCAAACAACACGTTGCCAAGCATACGCCCAGGCATCAAGGTGAAGCCGCCAGCAACGATGAGTCCACCGATATAAAGCCCTATCATAGACCACTTATGCCTTTTCACATTGCAATTTTTAATGGCCAAGTAAGCGCTAGGCACGCAATAAAGTACCAGCACACTAAGTAGATGAATAAAGCCAAAATGGTTAAATAGTCTTGGACCAACTTGGGCTGACATCAATAAAGTGACCATGGCTGTAAACAGCATTAATACCATATAGATGCGACCTATAAGCTTATGTACTTCAGTGCCTTTTTTAGTGACCATCATAAAAGTAGCCATTAGAAATGCTGGCGCAATGGTACCTAAATGCATAAATGATAAGGTTTCATACCACAGATCTAGATTCATAATAAAGCCTTAGGTGCTAATGAAGCACTGTTTGTGGTTAAATTAAATGAGCATAGCGCCTAAGCACAATGCCTGCAAAAAGAGATATTAAAGCCATCACCCAAAATACCTGACCACTAATATGTTCGTACAAACTGCCAGCGATGGTCATGCTAATGCCCATGAAAGCTCCTAGCGCTAGAGAGTCATAGAGTGTTTGAGCGGAAGCTGTGAGCTGATCTGGCACTTTTTGGGTAATGTATTGGTTGATCGCCAAGTGGGTGGCTGCAAAAGTGAACGCATGTAAAAGTTGCACGATAAACAGTACGGCAACGTCGGTGGAGAGCCCCAATGTAACCCAACGCACCACTGCTGCTACCACTGCCATCCACAACAGACCTTTAACACCCACCCTAATTAGCAACCACATGCCTACGGCAAACAACACCACCTCTGCAGCTACACCTTGGGCCCACAATAGCCCTATGACTGATTCACTGATACCAGCCTTAATCCAATGTAAGGTGCCAATGGTATAAAGTGCTCCATGACTAGCTTGCAGCAAAGAGCCAGCAGCTACAATGACAACAAAACCAGGCAACTTAAACAACTCTATAAAGGCTAATTTACGATTTGTTTTAGCTTGTGGACGGATATCTGGTAGGGATAGCGAAAATACAATCACAATTGCAGCTAACACCAATAAAAGCTGAGGGTAGGCCTCTATAGTGAATGCAGTGATGTACAGCCCGCTAAGGGTAGAAGAGATAATAAAGGCCACAGATCCCCACAAGCGCGCCTTGCTATAATTGAGTTTGCCCAAACGAGTAGCGGCAATTGCTAGCCCATCTACCATAGGAATATGACTAGTTTGCAATGCACCCACTACAAACCAAGTCAAAAGCATGGGCCAGAATGTTTCAAATTGTAAAAACACACTAAAGCCCAAAAATGCCAACACCGATAAAGCTATGATCCAGCGTTTTTTATGGCCAGTGGCATCTGCTAATACTCCCACACCTAGGCCAAAAAACACCTTGCTCACAAATGCAGAACTAAGAATAAGCGCAGCTTCCTCAGCATCCAGTCCACGGCTTACCATCCAATAAGGCATAAACGGTAATACCAAACCAAAGCAAGTAAAATAAGCAAAGAAGAACCCAGAAAATACAAGCTGTCCACCAGCCTTTGTTAACTTTGTACTCGAGGGCATTAATGGGTCCTTTTTATGCGCTGATTGTTTGGTAAATCGTAAAAGTTAAGTTTAGCCGATGAAGGCAAATAAATCCTGTTAGCTTAATGTCTAGATTGTAATGTGGGCAATGCCTGCCATACTGTGGCCTTCGCTATTTACTTGCGCACTAGAACCCTATGCAAAGCCCTGCTTTTTACTCATTTACACAAGATATCCAACGACTTAAAGTGTTATGTGCAGGCATTGCCAGCCTTATATTAATGGTGGGTATTGCACGCTTTGCCTACACCCCGATGCTGCCTTTAATGCAGCAGCACGCAGGCTTAGGCATTGCTCAAGGAGGATGGCTAGCGGCCTTCAACTACGCTGGCTACTTTTGCGGTGCTTTAATTGCCGCAAACATTAGCGATCTACAAAAAAAGGATCATCTGTATCGGCTAGGGTTGTTGGTGGCGTTAGCTACTACCTTGGGCCTAGCGCTGACTCAAAATTTTTGGATATGGGGCGTTTTGCGGTTTTTTTCAGGCCTAAGTAGCGCCGCTGGATTACTTTTAGGATCGGGTTTAGTGATGCATTGGTTGTTACGTCATCAATCACGCTCTGAGCTGGGCATTCATTTCATTGGTATGGGTGCGGGCATCTTTTTAACAGCACTATTTGTATACCTAATCGCAGAGCAAATAAGCTGGCAACAGCACTGGTATTGGTTCACAGCATTTGGGGCATTGTTAGCTATACCCGCATGGTTTTGGCTGCCCAGACCTAATCTAAGCGGCTATACAGTGGGGGGAGATAAGATGATGGATCAGCCTCCATCCAAGCAATTTCTCCAAAGCTTTATGCTGGCCTACTTTTGCGCGGGTGTGGGCTATGCCGTTATCATTACCTTCATTGTTGCCCATGTAAACCAAATCGCTGGCGACAGTGCTTATGGCGCCTTAACCTTTATGATCATTGGCCTTGCTGCTGCTCCTGCGTGTATTATTTGGGATCTTGTGGCCCGTAAGGTGGGTAATTTAAACGCGCTATTATTAGCCTACATTTTACAATTTACCGGCATGCTCATCCCTATTTTAAGCCCAGGTTTAATATGGACCTTTTTAGGGGCTGCTTTATTTGGTGGCACCTTTATTGGTATTGTAAGCTTAGTACTCACTATGGCAGGGCGCTACTTTCCTACCCGCCCAGCAAAAATGATGGGCAAGATGACCTTGTCATATGGCGTAGCTCAAGTAGCTGCTCCTGCTGCTGCTGGTGTGCTTGCACAGTGGTCTGGTAACTACCATTTAAGCATTATCATTTCTAGCGGCATCATGCTTTTGGGTTGCTGGTTGATCTATAGCTTGCGTAAGCATGAGTAATATAAATAATGTTTAGCTACTTTATAGCTAAATCTATTAGCCAGCCAGATTTAACCCAGAGCCAACCAACCCGCTACACCAATCATTAACGTGCCTGCAATACGGTTCATCAGGCGCACATTGCCGCTTTTTTGCAATGCTTTACTTAGGCTTTTGCCCCCTAAGGCATATACCATTAAAGACATGGCCTCCAATGTTAAAATCACCGTCAGCAAAATCACCATCTGGCTTACTAAAGGCCGCGCTGGATCTATAAATGGCGGTAACAAAGCAATAAAAAAAGCCCAGCCTTTAGGGTTGGCCACTGCCGTAATAAAGCCCTGAGTAGCTAACTGGAGGCGGCCTGTATTGTTAGGAGCGCCATTAAGGTCTATAGCCATTTTGCCACGAGAGCGCCATAGCTGGATGCCAAGATATAGCAGATAACCCCCACCCGCCAGTTTAAGTATGACAAACAATTGTGGGTATTGCACAATAAGTGCCGCCACACCAATCACTACTGACACAGCCACTAGGCCTACACCAAAAAGCTCTCCTAGCATCATCCACATGGTGCGGCGTATGCCTACAGTCATACCTAGGGTAAGAGCTAGGGTCATGCACATTCCTGGCGTCACAGAAACAAAGAAAAAGGTAGGGATTAACGCAAACAATAAAGCGGTACTCATTAATTGTGTCCAGTGATTTTATACTTAGCAAGGATAGTGCACGGCGTTCTAATCTGTGTCAATGAATGGGCACCATCTAAGACATTTTCAGGCAAATCAGTTACCATCAGCCCATACATTAGTGCGGTCATTATTCTAAAGCACTATCCAAGTTAAGGTTTATTTATGTTTCAAACGCGCACATTTTTTAAAACACTATTTGACGAAGTAGTCACAGTATCTGTGCCGTTGTTCAAGCTTATGATACCCATCATTTTACTGGTGAAAGTGCTTGAAGAAATAGGTGCAATAACCCTTTTAGGCCAATGGCTAGGCCCTCTCATGGCGCTGGTTGGCTTGCCCGAAGAAATGGGCTTAGTGTGGGCTGCCACTATTGCCACCAATATCTATGGCGGCATGATTGTGCTTTATTCAGTTGCTGCTGATAATACTTTAACCGTGGCCCAGATGACTGTATTAGGCGGCCTTTTATTGATGGCTCATGGTCTGCCTATTGAGACCCGTATTGCGCAGTTAGCTGGCATGAGAATGCGTGTGGCTATTATTACACGTATGTTTGGAGCCTTTGCTTTTGCTTGGTTATTGCATATATTTTATGATCAAACCCAAACATTACAAGAGCCTGCGCAAATGATGTGGCAGCCCCAACCCATCCCTGACGGCTTGGTCTATTGGTTTCTAGCCCAAGCAAAAGCTTTGGTGATGATTCAAATCGTTATTATAATATTGCTTACTTTTTTAAAAATAATGCGCATGCTGGGAGTAGAAAAAGTCATCCAATGGATGCTGCGCCCACTACTTAAACTAGTAGGCATTGGTAAAGAAGCCACTACTATTACTCTAGTTGGTATCACCTTAGGCATCGCTTTTGGCGGTGGGTTATTAATTAAAGAAGCACATGCTGGTCATGTGTCTAAAAAGGACGTATTTACTTCGTTAATACTCCTTGGCTTTTGCCATAGTTTAATTGAAGACACCCTGCTGGTGATATTATTAGGCGCCCACCTTTCTGGGGTACTTTGGTTTCGCTTAGTATTTGCATTTATGTTTACCAGCGCTATGAGCTACTGGCTGACTAAGGTGGGCCCTGAGTTCCAGCAAAAGCACTTGATGAGACCATAGAAAATAAGGCCATGCTAAAAATTTCTAACCGTATTATTATTCCTGATCACGAGATTGAGCAACAGTTTATCCGCTCACAAGGTGCAGGAGGCCAACATGTGAATAAAACCTCTACGGCTGTGCATTTGTTTTTTGATATCCGCGCCTCCACTTCTTTGCCTGCCTACGTGAAACACAAATTGCTCAATACCTCAGACCACCGTATCAGTGCGTCAGGTAAGATTATTATTAAATCACAAGGCAGTCGCAGCCAAGATGCTAATCGTCAAACCGCTCTAGAGCAATTGACCCTAGTAATCCAAGCTGCCATGGTGCAAGAGAAAAGACGCATCGCCACAAAACCCACTAAAGGCTCCAAAACCAGACGTTTGGATGGCAAAACTCAAAAGGGACATACGAAAAAATTACGCTCAAAAGTGCATGGGGTCTGATACTACTTTATAGTCGCCAGGCACGAAGTCTATAGGCAGTTTAATGTGGCCTACTTGGGTGCGATGAATATCTAACACAGGGTTACTAAAATGCCCAAACATGCGCTTTATTTGATGATAGCGACCTTCTTTTAGTATGACTTGCGCTGTGGTTTGCGAAAGCACATGCAGCTGTGCAGAAAGTGTTGTCAAATTTTCAAAGGCAAAATAAATACCTTCGTTGAAACCATCCACTTGGTCTTGGGTAATGGGATGGGTCACGTTGACTGTGTAGTATTTGGCAAGTTTGGTCTGTGGCTGAGTGATTTTTCGAGACCACTGGCCATCATTTGATAATAGCAATAAGCCTGTGCTGTGCAGGTCTAGCCGCCCAGCGATATGTAAGTGGTGATACTTTGGCGGCAAAAGCTCCAACGCTGTCGTGTGTTGGTCATCTACCGTAGCGCTGACAATCCCTGCAGGTTTATAGAGCATCACGTAGATAGGTTTGTGATGCCTTAGAAGTTTGCCTTCCACTTCTATTTTAGAAAATTGCCCAATAACCTGCTCACCGTCAAAGCAAACCACATCATCTAAAATCACTAAACCACGAGCAAGTAAAAGCTGAACTTGGCGCTTTTTATAGCTTAACTCTTGGCTGATAAACTTATCTAATCTAGCCGCATATGAAACCATGAATGCCTACCTAAATTTTTACCTAAGCCTTTACTGCAAGCTACCAAGCGCCACTAACAAGAAAGCTTTTATACGTTATTAGCTTAGTTTTATTTGCTTGTAAGGCACCTTCAAATTTTACATTAAGAGGGGATGGCATTTTTTTAGGCGTTTTAACAAACCAGTCTATTGCCAACTTACCCCGCTGAATATGGGCTTTTTCTGTTACCATCGCTGACATCTTTTCACTTGCCAAGACGTTATTTTCTGAGATAAAAAAGTCGCCTTGGGCTTGTACATCCGTTAATATTTTTTTGGCTTTTGCCATAGGCTTTTGCATCATCCAAGGGTCTATACGGGCCTCTTTTCCAGCCCTTTTAACCAACACAGGAAATAGCGGCGCCATGAAATCTATCAAGTACCCATCAGCTTCAATCCACCAATGGTGTTGGCTATCGCTACTTTTTAACTGTCCAGCCTGGTAGTCTCCAAACGCTAACACCTTCGCCTGTAAACCTAAATGGTAGGCTGCAGATCCCATAACAGGTTGCGCGGCAATACCATAATGACGTTTTAAAATTTGGGCGCCATACACGCTAAATAACATGCTAGCTTCATGGCTATCCACGCTGTCAGCAATAAGTAGAGAGTGGATAGTGGAATAGATACGGCGGTAATCGGCAAGAGTGATGAGCATAGTAGGTATTATTAAATTCTCAAAGGGTAAAAGAAAAGCCGGCAAAGTCAGCAGGAAAATCGCCTACCCTCTTAACCAGCCTTAATTATAACCGATAGTATTAGTCGTTGCTCCAACCACTGATAGATTTCACTTCTAAGAAATCTTCCAAACCCCAAACGCCTCCTTCTCTGCCATTACCTGATTGCTTATAACCACCAAATGGAGAGCCTAGAGCCCTAAAAGTGCCGTTCATCTCCACCATGCCACAACGTAAGCGGCGCGCAATGCGGTTTGCCTTGGCACTGTCTTGGGTTTGAACATAGTTAGTTAAACCGTATACTGTGTCATTGGCTATGTTAATGGCTTCTTCTTCTGTATCAAATGGGATCATGCACAACACGGGGCCAAATACTTCTTCACGAGCGATATTCATGTCGTTATTGACGTCAGCAAAGATGGTAGGTTTCACGAAGTAACCTGTTTCCAAACCTTCTGGTTTGCCAAGGCCACCCACAACAACACGTGCCCCCTCATCAATGCCTACCTTAATAAGCCCTTGAATTTTGTTATATTGTAGCTCAGATACCACAGGGCCAATATGACGCCCGTGCTCAGATGCTTTACCTACTTGCACTTTTGCAGCAGCAGCGGTGGCTAGTGTAACGGCTTTGTCATAATAACTACGCTCTACCAGCATACGCGTAGGCGCATTACAAGATTGGCCAGTGTTGTTAAAGCAATGGAAAACACCCCGTGACACCGCTTTTTCATCAGCATCAGCAAACACTATATTGGCGCCTTTACCACCCAGCTCTAATGCCACACGCTTTACACTATCTGCTGCATTTTTAGAAATAAGCGCACCTGCTCTAGTAGAGCCTGTGAAAGACACCATATCAACATCTGCATGACTGGTTAATTGTGAGCCTACACCAACACCGTCGCCATTAATCATATTAAAGACGCCTGCGGGAAACCCAGCTTGGTGAATCATATCAGCAAATACCAAGCTTGATAGTGGTGCAATTTCAGAAGGTTTAAGTACCATGGTGCAACCGGCAGCCATAGCAGCAATCACTTTTAGACTCACTTGGTTCATGGGCCAATTCCAAGGAGTGATTAATGCACACACACCAATAGCTTCGTAAATGATGCGATCATTGGGTGCTTGGTCATTTAATACACGCTCAAACTCAAACTTTTCCAGCTCACTAATCAAACCTTCGGTGTGGCTTGAGCCCGATTCTGCTTGAGAGGTTATGGCCATATCAATAGGGGCACCCATTTCGATGCTGATGGCTTGACCCATTTCGTCTACACGCGCTAGGTAAATATTGAGGAAGTTTTTCAACAGTCCTAAACGGTATGCTTTTGAAGTTTGACTCCAGCTGTCAAAAGCTACTTTTGCAGCAGCGACAGCAGCATCTGTGTCAGCTTGACCACCTATGGAAATGACAGCACACACTTTTTCAGTGGAAGGGTCTACCACATCCATCTCACTACCAGACAAAGGTGCAACCCATGCCCCGTTAATGTAAAACTTTTTACTATCGATCATAAGGTGATTCTCTAACACATCTAATTAATTGGACTAGGCACCATTACTTGGTGGCCGATAATCTTCTAAGAGCTTGAGTAACTTTGCAGGATTTTCATGCACAAGCAACAGCTCTAAATGTTGTGACTTTACAAAACCAGCTATAACTGCTTGGTCAAAAAAAGCTAATAAGGCATCATAATAGCCATTAATATTGAGTAAACCAATGGGTTTTTGATGAAATCCCAGTTGCGCCCATGTTAACACTTCTGTGAGTTCTTCCAGTGTGCCAAATCCACCTGGTAAAGCAATGAAGGCATCAGATAAATCAAACATCTTAGCCTTTCTTGCATGCATTGAATCCACTACATGCAATTGCGTCAATCCTTCATGGGACACATTTTTAGCAAAAGCTTTAGGAATTACTCCAACCACCTTTGAGCCCCCAGCTAATACAGCATCTGCAACTTGCCCCATTAGGCCAAAGTGCGCACCACCATAAACCAAACCCATAGACGCTTTACTTATAGAAGCGCCTAACGCTTTTGCAGATTCCATAAAGAAAGGCTCTTTACCTGGATTGGCACCACAAAAAACACATACATTTTGCATCTATATTCGCCTTTTAGGTTTTGAGCGTGAACACCTGTCTTATACGGTCACAGCTGGATTCATATAAGTTAGGACTAACAGGCTGCCGTGACAGAAACTTCAACTAACAAAGCAGGTCTAGCCATTGCCGCTTCTACACACGCCCTTGCTGGCGCGTGGCCTGAAGGTACCCAAGCGTTCCAAACAAGGTTCATAGCGGCAAAATCGTCCATCGATTTTAAGTAGATAGTCGCTGTTAACATGCGCGTAGAATCAGAACCTACACTGGCTAACAACTCGTCTACTTTAGCCAGCATGGTTTGGGTTTGCTGCGTAATATCTTGTTCAGCGTCTGCTGCAACTTGCCCACAAAGATAGGCTACATTGTTGTGCACTACAACTTTACTACTGCGCTCGCTAGTGCCGTGACGTCCTATGTTCATAATTTTGTCCTCAAAAGCTCAATGATAAGACCAAAGCCCATGTTGAAGCAAATCAATTGATCCTATCTTTAAGGCGCTGCCTGGTTTAATGCGTTATAGCGCAGACATCATTAAAAATGATCCCTTATACCCGCTTTTCATCGGTCATTAATGAGAGGGTTGTTATTTAGCTACAATAAAGGACTGTTATAGTTCATTATACAAATTGAGACTTTTACGTGAAACGGACGCCCAGATAAAATGACCAGCTACAGCTTTTTTAACGTGTTACAACAGCACCCAACCCTGTGGTTAATAGGTGCAGGTTTATTGAGTTTATTGGTGGGTAGCTTTCTCAATGTGATTATTATTAGGCTGCCAAAAGCCATGCACCAAGAATGGCAACATGAATGCCGCTTATTGTTAGAGTCCTCCAAGCAAGATTCACAAATAGAGCAAGATCAGTCACTTCCAAAGCCCGCGTTGGCAGCCATTGCTTGGCCTGGTTCACAATGCCCCCAATGCCTTACACCCTTAAAACCTTGGCATAATATACCTGTTATTTCTTATGTTTTATTGCGCGGAAAATGTGCTTTTTGTAAGGTGCACATTAGCTCTATATACCCACTGGTGGAGTTATTAACGGCGACCTTAGGCCTTTTAATAGCATGGACACTGGGGCCAAGCGCCACCACCATCATGGCCCTAATACTGATGTATTGCTTGGTAGTGCTAACGTTTATTGACCTAGAACATAAATTATTACCAGATCAGCTAACACTGCCCTTACTATGGTTGGGTTTAGTAGTTAACGCTCTAGGCGGATACACTAGCTTACAAGATGCGCTTTGGGGCGCTGTGGCAGGCTACCTAGTATTGTGGCTGATTTACTGGGGCTTTAGATTAGCCACAGGGCGTCATGGCATGGGCTATGGCGACTTTAAGCTATTAGCCGCATTAGGTGCTTGGTTAGGCTGGCAAGCGCTCCCCATCATCGTATTAGCCTCATCTGTAACAGGCATTATTGTAGGCTTAGGCCTTCGCCTTAGAGCCACGCCTACAGACCCGCAAATGCCATTTGGGCCTTTTTTAGCTGCTGGAGGTTTAACTTACTTGCTGTGGGGTGAGCAGCTATGGCGCTTATTTGAGCTAACTTAAAACGACTTATTAAAGTAATGAAAAAAGCATTAGACATAATGAAAAAATGCCTCCAGAATTAGAATTAATCTTTAATGAGTTTTTGCGTATTAATTAACTAGAGATTTATATGTTTGCACGAGATCAACTTTCCTATACCAGTGTGGCACTATCGGCGCGTTCTGATATAACCGATGAACAGATGCAGGAAGCGGCCTTAGCTTATTACCAAACCATGCAAAAGCGCCATACCGTGCGTGAATTTACGCCACGTGAAGTGCCTGATGAGGTGATTCAACACTGCATTCGCACTGCAGGCTCAGCGCCCAGTGGAGCCAATCACCAGCCTTGGCATTTTGTGGCTATTCGTAACCCGCAAATAAAGCATGAAATTCGCTTAGCTGCAGAAGCTGAAGAGCAAAAGTTTTATGCTGGTGGGGGCGGCGATGAATGGATTAAAGCATTGGAGCCTATTGGCACTAATGCAGACAAGCCCCATTTAGACGTGGCTCCTTGGTTGATTGTGATCTTTGCTCAGCGTTATGGTGTGTTTGACGATGGTGATCGTTTTAAAAACTACTATGTCACTGAAAGTGTGGGTATTGCGACGGGGTTTCTTATTTCAGCACTGCACCATGCAGGCCTTTATAGCCTCACACATACACCCAACCCCATGGGTTTTTTAAACAAACTACTGGGGCGACCAAAACATGAAAAAGCGGTAATGATTTTAGCTGTAGGCCATGCCGCAAAAGACGCGACCGTGCCTAGCGTGGCCAAGATTAAAAAACCACTAGATGAAATACTCACTCTTATTTGAGATTGCAGCTAGGCCAGCTAATGCACTAGAGCTTAGCCAACTCAACAGCAATACCCGCCCCAAGGCGGGCATTGTTTAATACCAGCTGAATATTAGCTGCCAAGCTCTCACCTTGGGTTACCTGGGCTATTTTAGATAATAAAAACGGCGTGCTTTGTTTGCCATAAATACCTTGGTGTTGCATTTGGATGATAGCTTCACTAATCACCTTCTCTATGGCATCAGGGTCCATGGCATAGGCTTGTGGAATAGGGTTAGCCACAACCACTCCCCCTACTAAACCCATACCCCACTTGGCAGACAATACCTTGGCTATGCTGGCTTTGGAATCTAATGAATAATCCACCTCAAAGTCACTTGTTTGGGTGTAAAATGCGGGCATCACTTTAGTTTTGTAGCCTATTACAGGCACTCCCTGGGTTTCTAAATACTCAAGCGTAAGCCCAATATCCAAAATAGATTTAACCCCTGCACACACCACTGCCACACTGGTGTTGGCTAACTCTTGTAAGTCTGCAGAAATATCCATGGTAGTTTCTGCATTTCGATGAACGCCTCCTATACCACCGGTAGCAAACACTTTTATGCCAGCCATGGCCGCTATAATCATGGTAGAGGCTACCGTTGTGGCCCCGTCTTGCTGATGTGCCACAATAAAAGGCATGTCTGAACGACTGGTTTTAATCACCTTAAAGCCACGTTTGCCTAGGTGAGTAATTTGCTCTGAGTCTAAACCTACGGTTAAGCGACCATTAATAATGGCAATAGTGGCAGGCTCGGCGCCATTGTCTTTTACCGCCTGTTCAACCAACAAGGCTGTTTCTACATTCTGTGGGTAAGGCATACCATGTGAGATAATAGTGGACTCTAAGGCCACTAAAGGCTTGTTGTGAGCCAATGCATGCTGGATGCGAGGGTGTATATCAAGGTAATCAGTTAAATTAATGGCGTTATGCTGCACGGGTTTTCCTTTAAAGCTTGAAGTAATAGTTGGGGTGTTAGATGAGGGTTAATAGTAGCTTCGCTAGCCATGGCAACATGAGCACAAGCTAAAGCGGCGCAGGCACGCTCATGGGAGTCATCACCTTGCATCCAAGCATTGACGATAGCGGCCATCATAGCATCTCCTGCACCATTGCTATTGACTATATCGCTTGTATTTACAGATGCCCTAGGAGCTATTATAAAGCATTGATTTACATCACAAAAAAGTAGCCCTTTGGCACCTAAGCTTAAATATAAATGTTTCACGCCCTGCTCCATAAACCATGTGGCTAGTTGCATTAGCTGTGCGTTGGAGGGATGTGGCCCAAAGTCTGTGCCCGCCATAGCTTGAGCTTCTAATAAATTGGGCTTGATACTATGGATACGTGACAAAAAGGGCACGACTCGTGTGGCTTTGTGCACAGACACAGTGTCTACAAAAAATAGCTGATCGGGCAGGCTGCTAACTAAAAATGCCAAACAATCTGAAGACAAATTAGCATCCAGCACCACTATAGACGCACCGTTTAATTGCGGTAAAAAAGCCTGTAACTGGGCCGAACCAAATTGATCAATTAAGGCCATATCAGCGATAGCAATTTGCATTTCACCAGTATCACTTACGATGGATAGATAAGTTGAAGTGGGTTGACCTTCTAACACCACCATACATTGGGTTTGAATACCTAGCTGTTGGCAATGGTGTTTGAGAAAAGAGCCGTTTTTATCATTGCCTATAGGTGCCATCAACATACAATTTTGGCCCAAACGCACTAGGTTTTCTGCAACATTTCTGCCCACGCCCCCGGGGCTAGATGACACTTTGCCAGGGTTGGAGGTATGCGGTTTAAGAGCCTCTTGCGCTAAGCCCAAAAGGTCCATATTGGCGCCACCTGCCACTACAATGTATGGCTTCATGTGAAATCAGGTTTCATATAAGGTTTATAAAAATTCCGCATGGCTATCTGGTTGCTGGCATACTTCTAAAGCCTCTTTAAGTGACACTGCTCCACTCATCAATGCACGACCCACAATCACACCTGCAATGTTAGGCAACATACGCAAAGTAGAAATATCATCTAAGGTTTTCACAGCACCACTGGAAATAACAGGGATATGTAACTCGTCCACCATTTGAGTAGTGATGGAAAATGTCGCTTCTAGATGATCATCATCAAGATCGATGTCAGTGTAGATAATGGCAGCCACACCATGTTTTTGTAGGTCTTTTGCTACGTCTAGAGGGGTATAAATGGTTTCTTGCGTCCAGCCATGACACATGACTTTATTTTGCCGCGCATCAATAGACACCACCACTTGACCTGGATATTGGGCACACAACTCTTGTAAAAAGTGCCTATCTTCAATGGCTGCAGTGCCAATAACCACCCTTGAGGCGCCATGTTCAAACCAAAAGCGAGCCCCTTCTAAAGTGCGAATGCCACCACCCACTTGCACCGGCACATTGACTGCTTGGATGATTTCTATCACAGCCTTGTGGTTGTCATGGCCGCCGCGCATGACGTTATCTAGGTCTACTACATGAAGCACTTGCGCGCCGTTTGATACGTGTTGCCGTGCAGCCTCTACTGGCGATATGTCATAAACAATGGGGTCTTGCATGTGACCGCGACGCAAATTAACACAACGGCCATTTTGGATTTCTATGTCTGGGTAAATAACCATCTTCGAATTCCTCTTTATTGATACTTCTTTTATTTTTATTTTTAGTCTCTTCTAGCATACCCCTGTGCGGTAAAATATCCAACTAAGAGTGAAGTTTGACGTGGGCAAGGCTGCTATAATGCCCACTAAGCGTTACTGCGCATTAACACCAATGTGATTTAAAAATGATTAAAAAAGACATTATCGTTGTAGGTGGAGGGGCCTCAGGCTTTTTTGCTGCCATCAATATAGCCAAACAAGCACCTCACCTTAAAGTCGCTATTTTAGAGCGCGGACAAACAGGCTTAGCTAAAGTAAAGGTGTCTGGCGGGGGGCGGTGTAATGTGACACACGCTGAGTTTATACCTAGCGAGTTGATACAAAACTACCCCCGTGGTGAGCGAGAACTTTTAGGCCCATTTCACCAGTTTATGACAGGCGATACCATGGCCTGGTTTGAAGAGCGCGGTGTAGCACTTAACATAGAAGAGGATGGTCGTATTTTCCCCGCATCAAACTCGTCACAAACCATCATCGATTGCTTTTTAAGTGAAGCTGAAAAATACAACGTGGATATACTCTACAGTCATGCACTAAAAACCCTAAAAAACAAAGACAACCAGTTCCATCTTGACACTTCACAAGGCCATTTTTGTGCCAAAAAAGTGGTGGTCGCTACTGGCAGTAATGCCAAAATATGGGACCTATTGGAGGGCTTAGGCCATACGGTAGCTAAAGCTGTGCCTTCTCTTTTTACCTTCAAAATAAATGACGCACGCATAAAAGACATTCCAGGGGTGGTGGCAGAACACGTAGACGTTAAAATACTGGGCACAAACCTATACAGTGAAGGCCCTCTACTAATCACCCACTGGGGCATGAGTGCGCCTGCTATTTTAAAGTTGTCAGCCTTTGGCGCACTGGAAATAGCTAAGCGAGATTATCAATTTCAAATAGAAGTTAACTTTATTCGTGAGTCTTTTGAGGACTGTTTAGAGGCACTAAAGCACTCAAAGCTAGTGTTGGCAAAAAAGGCAGTGTTTAAATCTACCCAGTTTAACCTTCCCAAACGATTATGGCAGAAGCTTGTTTTGGCGGCCAATATTAAAGAAGAGGGCCGCTGGGCTGATGTGAATAAAGTACAAATAGAAGCATTAGTGCGCGAATTAACCCAAGCTGTGTTTCATGTGCAAGGAAAAAGCACCTTTAAGGAAGAGTTTGTGACTGCAGGCGGTATAGCGCTTAACGAAATTAATTTTAAAACTTTTGAAAGTAAACGTGTACCTGGGCTTTATTTTGCAGGAGAAGTGCTAGATATTGATGCCATCACCGGCGGATTTAACTTTCAAAACGCTTGGACAGGTGCATATATCGTCTCGCAAAACATCACTAAAAGCTGACCGGGCACGCCACATAAGCAACAAGTAAGTATTAGTAAAGATAAAGCGCATATATAAAAATAACCTTGGCCCACAGTCGGCAGACGCAGTTTACTAGCGTATAATATGGGCTGATTTTTAAACTATGGAAGTGTTACCAATGACCGACTTCACCGACTATAAAGTTGCCGATATCTCTTTAGCCGCATTTGGCCGCATGGAAATCGACATTGCCGAAACTGAAATGCCAGCCCTTATGGCGCTGCGCACTAAATACGCCGCACAACAGCCATTAGCCAATGCTAAGGTAATGGGCTGTATTCACATGACTATTCAAACCGCGGTGCTGATTGAAACCTTGGTTGATTTAGGTGCGCAAGTACGTTGGTCCTCTTGCAATATTTTCTCTACTCAAGACCACGCCGCTGCTGCGATTGCTGCTGCAGGCATTCCGGTATTTGCTTGGAAAGGCGAAACTGAAGAAGAAGCCCAGTGGTGTATCGAACAAACCATCGTGAAAGATGGCAAAGACTGGGGCGCTAATATGATCCTAGATGATGGTGGTGATCTAACTACTATGTTGCATGAGCAGTTTCCAGAAATATTGGCTAACTGCCACGGCATTTCTGAAGAAACCACCACTGGCGTTCACCGCTTAGAAGAAATGTTACAAGCTGGCACTTTAAAAGTACCTGCCATTAACGTCAATGACGCCGTGACTAAATCTAAAAATGATAACAAATACGGCTGTCGTCATTCTTTAAATGATGCCATCAAACGCGCTACAGACCACTTATTAGCAGGTAAAAAAGCCCTAGTGATTGGTTATGGTGACGTGGGCAAAGGCTCTGCAGCTTCTCTACGCCAAGAAGGCATGATCGTTAAGATTACTGAAATAGACCCTATTTGTGCGATGCAGGCCTGCATGGATGGCTTTGAAGTAGCATCACCTTTTATAGATGGTGTAAACACCGGCGACATCAGCTGCATCAATACTCTACTTATGAGTACCACAGACATCATCGTGACTACCACCGGCAACACCAACGTGTGTGACGAGAACATGCTAAAGACCATCAAAAATGGCGCTGTGGTATGTAACATTGGCCACTTCGACAACGAGATCGATACCGCGTTTATGCGTGCGAACTGGAAGTTTGAAGAAGTGAAGCCTCAGGTACACAAGGTATATCGCGCTGCAGACCAGAACAAAAGTGACTTTGTGCTGCTATTGTCTGAAGGCCGCTTAGTAAACCTAGGTAACGCAACAGGCCACCCTTCGCGCATAATGGATGGCTCTTTCGCCAACCAAGTGCTAGCTCAAATGCACCTATGGGAAGCTAAGTTTGCAGATCTAAGTGAAGCGGATAAAAAAGCCAACCTATGGCTAAAAATCTTACCTAAAAAGCTAGATGAAGAAGTGGCAGCGGATATGGTGGCAGGCTTTGGTGGCGTGATGACCAAACTCACTTCCACTCAAGCAGACTACATCAACGTGCCATTTGATGGCCCATTTAAGTCAGAAAGCTACAAGTACTAAACGACTCGAGGCGGCCATGCCGCCTCGTTTCTCTTACCACCTCATATCGCCTTCCTTGTGATTGCACGTGCAGCAAAGCAATCAATTGCATTATTTTTTTGCAAACTCGAAAAATCAAACTACACTTTAAATAACTTACTAGGATTCACTCCCAGTGAGCCAATCACTGCAGCAAGCCAAACTTGAAATATAGGGCAGCTAAAAGTACAGATCAGGATGATCTCTATTTGCAGTGCTATCAACATGGATGTTAGTTTAAGAGTGCGGGGCTAGGATGCCCCGCCGCTTTTACAAATGCATAGCTAATTAGACACTCTCACTAGTTAAACCTAGTCATCAAGATAGATTACCTCCTTCTCTAAAATGTCTGCAAATGACAATTTTGCTTATCATTATGAAATAATTCATACTAAAACTTACATTTGATGGTATCAATAGCCACTATGAAGGGCCTGATAATCCAGAATTTATCTTGAGCACTGCCAAAACCACTCCAGAAGAACTCGCCGATCAGCTGTTGTCGCAGCTGAACATATAACTGGTAACAGGAGCAAAGAATGCAACAAGCCAAAGCTATTTTAGCCAACACTGCCCTGCTTAACGCTTTACAGCTATTAGTTCACCAAGCCGGTGAAGCCATCATGCGGGTCTACCATACAGCCGACTTTGGTATAGAGACCAAAAAAGATGATTCGCCCGTTACCAAGGCAGACCTTGATGCACATTATCTATTAATAGACGGATTAGCAAAGCTGACCCCCAACATTGCCATCGTCTCCGAAGAAGACCCAGCGTCTCAAGCGTTGCCACAAAAGCACAACTGCTACTGGCTCATTGATCCTTTAGATGGCACTAAAGAGTTTATTAATCGCAACGGCCAGTTTACTGTTAACTTAGCCCTTATTGAAAACAACATCCCAAGCTTTGGCTTGGTGTCTACTCCCATTAATCAAACGCTCTACTGGGGTGGCAAACATCTGGGCACTTGGCGTTTGCAAGGCAATTCCTCAGAGAGACTGCATATCCAAGCATGCCACGTGCCTATGCGTGTGGTGGCCAGTAAGAGCCACCTCAATGAAGCCACCCAAGATTTTATCGAAAGCTTAGGTGAGACCACTCTAGTGCAAGCGGGCAGCTCATTGAAACTGTTACGCATCGCAGAGGGTGAGGCAGATATATATCCGCGCCTTGCACCCACTTGTGAATGGGACACTGCTGCCGCACAAGCGGTGTTAGAAGGTGCTGGTGGCAAGGTGACCCAAGTGGATGGCAGCCCGATGAAATATGGAAAAACAGATATGTTAAACCCACACTTTGTGGCCAGTAGTTAGAATTACCCGTTAGCTCAACACTTCCATTTTTACCTGTATGGCAAATGAGCGCGCAGGTTATTAAAAGTCTCTGGATAAAGAATCACTACGACTTCCAATACCATGGATATTGGCTCTAATGAGTTTTTAAAACTTGCTATCTATACTTATCATGAAGCACTATGGCCAAGGTAAAGCACAATTGATCAGCGTAATATTCTAAGTCACATATTGTGGATGGCTCATTCACCAACTAAGTGCTAACCCAAATGCACCTATGGGAAGCTAAGCGAAGCAACCTATTAAACTATTGCCTGAAAACCCAAAAACACAGACTACACTTTAAATAACTTACTAACATTCACTCTTAGTAAGTTAAAAAATACAGATCAGGATATTCTATATTAGCAGTGCTATCGACATGGGCACTGGCTTAAAAGTACGGGGCTAGGATGCCCCACCGCTTTTTAGATCATTAGTTTTCAACAATAGACATCGCATCCAAAAGGCGAAGAAATATAGCGAGATAGGCTAACCGACTAAGGACTTTAACCTCAAACCTCTATGAAGACTGATACTTATCCTGAAACCTATCATGTGATAGCTTGCCTGCTATTAGCACCATCATCACAGTAAAAAATACACCAGCGTTATTGATGTCCCAAATGACTTCAAATAACCCAAAATCCATAAACCCCACAGCTAATAAAATACCTGATGTTGCTAAAGCTTTATTTTCACGTAAAAAACTGCGACAGAATAGGATAAAACTACCATATATAGAAAACACCATCAGTGGGCCAAACACTCCTGACTCGAAGAGTGAGTTAAATAACTGACTATGGGGGTGACCAAGCGTTTGAGTTGCCGCAGGAATTAATCCAACATCGATTAATTTTAGTTTTTCTACATAATAGCTTCCAGGGCCTGAACCAAATAATGGGTTTTCCCAAAAAATCAAAGCTGCTGCATGCCATAAAGATAGCCGCATTCCTACAGACCCATCTGCAATCACTCCATTAACAAAGTACTCATAAATAGCTGTAGGAATAACGTTTACACGGGCTGCTATAAATGGCACAAACAACCACACCAAAAACGCGCTCAATATAAACCCAGCGAAAACGGCAAAACGTTTTTTGTAGGTGGGATTGTCCATTAAATCTACCATCACCCAAACTAAAACAGGCATAGAGACCCAACCACCTCTAGTGCCAGAGGAAAAAGAGGCAAATACACCACAAAACAACCCAAATAAGGCCAGCAATAACCATCGATTTTGAACACGCCATTGTGGCTGAAACAGTGCAACAGTCATAACACCCAGCATTAAAGAGATATCACCAAAGGCCGCTATTAAACCAGAGGTACCTCCTCCCGCACGGTGAACACCTAGATGGAATTTTTGATAGTACCCCCAAGTAGCTGCTAACACCGCACCAAAAAAAACACCCCACTTCAGCATGTCTTGAGAAAAGCCAACTCTGCGAGCCATTAAAAAAATAGGCAACACCAATAAAAACCGACTTGGTTCTTGAAACTCTATCCACATCCAGCCTGCGCGCAGCCACAAATCAAGTGCTGTAAAAGCAGGATAGATTAGCCATAAAATCAACATAATTTTTTCTAATTTAGAAAATGCTTCACGTTCAGTGCGGTAGAACAAGAATAAAAAACTACTAATTACTAAAAAAATAGCTGCGACATATAAAGCTGAGGGGAAATTAATACTACTTGTAGGAACAATAAAGGCGGCAACGCTAAGTAGGATAGCTAAAGAAGAGTGGATATTTTGTTCTAGAAATCTATTTTGCTGCATAGAAGGGTTCATCACGTTCGGTTAAGGTTTAATACTATTTAAAATAGTGAATCACTTCAAAGGGTAATATACATAATTTCACCTGAAAATTGGTGGTAATGCTAAATTTATAAAGTATAGGTGTAGTAGTACCAAGTAGAAACAACTTTGAGCTTAAGCCTAAACCAAGATCGCCCTAACTCACGTTTTACCTTAAAGCCAAATGATAGTCCCTCACTACCACCGATGCTGGTACCTCCTAAAATCTGACTAATTTCATTAACTTGATTAGGTGATGCAACTAATACTTTTACACCATGGTGCCACCAATGTTGGTAAGCCACATCTACAGGCATAGCAAATTGTTCAAAAGTCGCCAGCAATTTTACAGCAGCTGCACGATTTACTATTTGAGCTTGGGTTCCTAATGGCACTAATTTGGTTTGGACTACGGCACCTAGCTTTTGATGTTCGTTTTTTGTTGTGCAACTGGGCCAAACTTTTTTGCCACTTACAGGCCTACGTTTAAAAAGCTTCAGCATCACTGGACTCGGAACATTGAGAACTTCTAGCCACTGTTCACAGAAGATTTGAGGGTGAACTACAAACTCCACATCATCTTCCAATATGACAGCAAATGATTTATCACTATCATTAACAAACGTTTCTAATGCCTTGCGGTGAGACAAAAAACAGCCTATTTCTGCGGGTTTTAAAGCAATGAAAAAACTGGTTTTATTAACTGCCGCCCTATAGCGCTCTTCTAACAACTGGGGAGACAATCGCTGAGCATCTACTGCAGAAATACGCTTAGCAGTTAGACCATAACCAGTTAAATGCTCATTAATTCGCACCCAGCGCTCTTTAGATCGATCTAGATTAATCACATACAGTGAAAAATTTGCATTCAAAACTGCATTGTTATTTTCAAGCGTGGAAGAATGATACATATTATATTTAATCTTTAGGAATTTGATGCCAGCTGTCGGGTAGCAGATCTTGTGCAGCCATAATAGTGTCATCAAACCAAGGCGTTGGACAGGTCACTATTTTATCACAATTACTATTTAGCCATCCAGCCCACCAACTAAATGTGCTGTTAGCAATGATTTGATGCTTGCACTGGCTCATCAGAACCAAATCTTCTTCTGCTGTAATATGAGGCGCTGAAACGAAGGTGCATTGCGGAGGGAGTCGTAAGTGTGCTTTCACCCAATCAGGATCATCAGAAAATACAAAAAACTGAGCCATAGGCTTCCGCTCTAATATCAAGCCAATAGCACTTTGATAATAGCTTTGATTGCATATACCATAACGCTTGATAGTTTTTTTATCATTCAGGTAGTCCCCTCGTCGCACATGCAATGCAACGCTCTCAACAGTATTTATAACTGTACACATTTTCTCAGCTGGTGAGCCAAGTGGTGCCTTTAGTTTTAGATCTAAGCGCACTTGATGTTTGTTATGAATGTAATCTTCAGTTTGCCAAAATCCAATTAATAAGTGCCCTGCTTGCAAGGTATTTAGAGCTGGGTCAAAATTAAATTGTGTTTCCCAAAACACCTCACCCCAAGGCCTCACTATTTTTTTACACCAACGGGCTAATCGAATTTTTCCTTCAGAAAAGAGTTGTCGTTCTGCAGTATTCATAAGCCTTGCACGAATATTAAACACATCTAACGCGAAACCCGTGTGATTAGACTTACGCACTAGGTAACGGTCATCTAAAACCAGCTCAACACCCAGTTTATCAGCAAGAGAACGCCCAGCGGCATATTGAAACAATTGATTACCCAAACCGCCCATTAAGCGCAAATAAACAGGAGGCTTATGAGGTATATCTAATTTAGACATGTTAAAACAACAGCACTAGTGAATTAATAAGGAGGTAAGTGTAAAATAAAACTCAACGTTATAAAACTGTTAAAAAGATTAATCAAATGCAAACCATACTCGTTACTGGCGGTGCTGGCTACATTGGCTCCCATACTGTCGTAGAGCTGCTAGAAGCAAACTACGCTGTAATCATATTGGATAATTTTTGTAACAGCTCGCCTATAGTAGTGGAGCGGATCAAAGACATTACCTTCCAAAAAACACAAAAAAACTCCTTGATCTGCATTGAGGGAGATGTGCGAGATAGTGGCCTTTTGGATAAAATTTTTGCCCAACATGCTGTTCACGGGGTGATCCACTTTGCTGGCCTTAAAGCAGTAGGGGAAAGTGTAGCAAAGCCACTAGATTATTATGACAATAATCTAATAGGCACAATAACCTTATGCAAAGCTATGCAAAAGGCAGAGATTCACAAACTAGTATTTAGCTCTTCAGCAACAGTGTATGGTGAAGATGCAATTCCACCCTACGCAGAAGCTATGCCCAGAGGGCTTACTACCAGCCCCTATGGTACCAGCAAAGCCATGATCGAGCAGATGCTCGGTGATCTATGCTTATCCAGCCAATACTGGGCGGTAGCTCATTTGCGCTACTTTAATCCTATAGGTGCCCACAAAAGTGGTTTAATAGGAGAAAACCCAAAAGGTATACCTAACAACCTACTACCTTATATTAGCCAAGTGGCTGTAGGTAAATTAAAAAAGCTGAGCGTGTACGGGGGGGATTACCCAACTCCAGATGGCACATGTATTAGAGATTACATACATGTAATAGATTTAGCACAAGGTCATGTGAGAGCTTTGGAGAAGATTCAGCAATTAGATGGCGAACACATTTGGAACTTAGGCACGGGCAAAGGCTACTCTGTGCTAGAAGTGATAAAAGCCTTTGAAAAGGCCTGCAAGAAAACTATAGCCTACAGTATAGAAGAAAGAAGGCCTGGGGATATTGCAGCCTTTTGGGCTGATCCGGCTAAAAGCAAAAACCAGATAGCATGGGAAGCGAAACTAGGACTCAGTGATATGGTGACAGACACTTGGCATTGGCAAAGCAAGAACCCAAATGGTTACGACTCATAAACTGTATCGACTAATTACGGCCATAAACATCATCCAAACGCTCTATGTCATCTTCGCCTAAATAGCTGCCCGATTGCACTTCAACCAAATGCAGCGGCAGCTTGGTTTCATTAGCTAAGCAATGCACCGCGTCCTTAGGAATATATACAGAATCGTTGGCTTGCAACACATGGTCTACACCGTCCACATGCACCTTGGCCACACCCTCTACCACTACCCAGTGCTCTGCACGGTACTTGTGTTTTTGCACGCTTAAGCGTGCACCAGGGTTTACTGTAATGCGTTTAACCTGATAGTTAGGCCCAGAGTCTACACTGTCGTAACTGCCCCATGGGCGATAGACCTCACGCTGGTGAACTAGCTCATCGCGGCCTTGGAGTTTAAGCTGCGTGACTAGTTGCTTAATGTCTTGGGCTTGGGCAAGGGGTGCAACCAACACCGCGTCTTTGGTCTCGACAATGGCCAACCCTTCAACGCCTTGTACCGCTATCAAACGGCTGGTAGATTTCACAAAACAGTTACGGCTTTGGTTAACCAAGGTATCACCATGGCATACATTACCCTGTTCATCCCTTACATTGGTTTCATACAGCGCATTTAAATCGCCTACATCACTCCAACCACAATTCACCGGCACTACCACCGCTTTTTGCGTGTGTTCCATAATGGCATAATCTATGGAGATGTTATCACATTGTGCAAACTGGGCTTCAGGAAGACGTACAAAATCTAAATCTAACGTGGCACTAGCCACGGTTGCACGGCATTGGGCTAATAACGCAGAGCAATAAGCCTGTGCTTCTTCAATAACCACACTAGGCCGCATCATAAACATGCCGCTATTCCACAGGTAATTATTCGATGCTAAATAAGCGGCTGCAGTGGCTTCATCTGGCTTTTCTACAAAGTCATTAACCATTAAACCCTGTTCAGCAGCGCTATCATCACCATAACCACCAACAGCCTCACCACACTCAATATAGCCATAACCGGTGCAGGCAAAGGTAGGCTGTATACCCAAAGTAACCACATAACCTTCATTGGCTAAAGCACTGGCTTTAACAATGGCTGCCCTAAAACCTACTTCGTCTGCAATGGCATGGTCTGCAGACAATACCAACATGGGGTGATCCACACCTTGTTGCTGCAGCCGTAAAGCCGCAATAATTGCCGCTGGTGCCGTGTTGCGCCCCATGGGTTCCAGTACAATATCCAACCCCGCCCCCGTCATTCCGGCGCACGCCGGAACCTCTTCCCCCA
>Ga0209482_1000038_pt1 | contig 105077 bp, 90 predicted proteins | sample CoawatmetaG10DNA_FD_187512 | JGI IMG/M metagenome (GOLD analysis project Ga0209482, IMG submission 187512) | Marine microbial communities from the West Antarctic Peninsula - Coastal water metaG104-DNA (SPAdes) (version 2) | ecosystem: Environmental > Aquatic > Marine > Coastal ...
GCGCGAGGCCAATATCGGCGCGCGCACCGCCACCGAGAATGCCGCCCTTGCCGCCTTCGGCCAGCGCCTCGCCGCCGTCGCCGATGAAACCGGCACCGCGACCGCAACGTGCGAGGAGACCGCCGCCTTGCTCGGTGTGTCCACGGTCCTGCTCAGCCAGCGCGATGGCCGCCATGTCGCGATCGCCGGGGCCCCTGAGCTCCCGCAATTGAGCCCGATCGACATCGCCGCCGCCGACTGGGCGTTCGATCGCGGCGAGGTGACCGGGCGCGACAGTGGCACGCTGACCGCGAGCGAATGGCAGTTCCACCCGCTCAAGACCGCGCTTGGCGTGCTCGGCGTGCTGGGGGTTGCACGCGACGGCGATGGCGACCCGATCCCTGCCGACAAGCGCGTGCTGTTCGCGACGCTGATCGGGCAGGTCGCGCTGGCGCATGAACGCTTGCAACTGGAAGCACAGGCGCGCGAGGTTAGCGCGCTCAAGCAGCGCGACGATTTGCGCGCGACCCTGCTTTCCTCGATCGGGCATGACCTCAAGACGCCGCTCACCGCCGTGGTCGCCGCCGCCGATCAACTGGCGAGCGAATATGGGGCCTCTCCCACCACCGCCACCTTGCAGAGCGAGGCGCGACGGTTGCGGCGCGTGTTTGACGATCTGGTGGAGATGACGCGGATCGAGGCGGGCGCGCTGGTCGTGCGGCAGGAAGCGACCGACCTGACCGACGCGGTCGCCGCCGCCGCGCATGATCTGCGTGCCGAACTCGCCCGGCATACATTGATCCTTGACGTGCCGCCCACGCTGCCGCTGGTCGAGGCCGATCCACGCATGCTGCACCATGTGCTGATCAACCTGCTCGGCAACGCCGCCAAATTCGCGCCTGCCGATACCGACATCGTGATCGAGGGGCGGCGCACTCCTGACGGCCTGACGCTCGGCGTGCTCGACCAGGGGCCGGGGCTGCCGCCGGGGCGCGAGGCGCATTTGTTCGATCGCTTCACCCGCGTCGACGGTGACGATCGCAGCGGCGGGACCGGGCTTGGCCTCGCCATCGTCCAGGGCTTCGCGCAAGCGATGGGCCTGAGCGTCAGCGCCGCGAACCGCGAAACGGGCGGCTCAGCGTTTTGCGTGACATGGCCGAACGCGCTGATCCGGCGTACGGTCGAGGGATGAAGCGTCCCCATCTCTCCCCACCATACTTCCCCGGCAAAGGCCGGGGCCCAGTTGCGATCCGGTCGAAAACTGGGCGCAACGCACCTTGCTGCCGTTTCGCGACTGGGCCCCGGCCTTCGCCGGGGTTGGAAAGATGGCGGACGCTACAATGACCGCACAGATCCTGATCGTCGACGATGAATCCGCCATCCGTCGGCTGGTGCGCGGGGCGGTCGAGCGCGCCGGGCTCACCGCCGATGACGCCGCCAATGCGCACGATGCGCTGACCGCCGCGCGCCGTCCGGGATGCGAGCTGGTGCTGCTCGATCTCGGCCTGCCTGACCGCGACGGGATCGAACTGGTGCCGCTGCTGAAGGCGATGGACCGCGCCGTGATCGTGCTCACCGCGCGCGACGCGACGGCGGAGAAGGTCGCCGCACTTGATCTTGGGGCCGACGATTATGTCGTCAAACCGTTCGACACCGAGGAATTGCTGGCGCGGATCCGCGTCGCGCTGCGGCGGCATAATGCGGTTGCGGTCGGGCAGGACCGGCTGAAGGTCGGGTCGGTCGAGATCGATCTCGCCGCGCATCAGGTCTGGCGCGATGGCGTGCCCGTGAAGCTGACCCGCAAGGAATTCGCATTGCTGGCGGAACTCGCGCGCCATGCCGGCAAGCTGCTCACCCATGCGCATCTGCTGCGCGTGGTGTGGGGCGAGGGCCATGTCGACGACGTTGAATATCTGCGCGTCGCCGTTCGCGCGCTCCGGCTGAAGCTCGAGGCAGACCCGGCGGCCCCCGCGCTGGTGCTCAACGAACCGGGCATCGGATACCGGCTGGTGGCGTAAGCGCCGGCGCTATTCCGCCGGTGCCGTGATCGCGGTGCGCTGTTGCCGCCCCCAGCTTTCGCGGCCCGTGAGGAAGGCGTGCCAGCCCCACACCGCGCCGGCATGGCGCAGCAACTGAAAACTGAACGGCTCCAGGATCGCCGCGATCAGCGCCGGGAACAGCCCCAGCCCCTCGCGCTGCCCGGTCCAATTCTTGTAAATGCCGAGCGACCAGAGGTGGAAGGTCAGGTCGATCGCGATCTTGACCAGCATCACGATCAGGATCGGCAACGCCACCATGAAGCGCCCGGTCACGACCAGCCCAATCAGAATCGCAAACGCCGCCAAGCCGTAAATCGGCTGGAGCGTATCGAGCGTCTTGACCGGCAGCATCGCCGTGCCAAGCCAGCCGAACCGCCGCGCGCCAACCATGTCGCGGTTCCAATGCTGCGTCTGCAGGAAACCGCCAAACCAGCGCCGCCGCTGGCGCAGGAACGCCAAGGGGCTCGCCGGAGCATCGGTTCGGGCCAGCGCGCCGCCAACCACGCGCACCGTCCAGTCACGATCATGGTCAACCGCATGGCGGTGCAGCCGATGGATCAATTCATAATCCTCGACCATGCAATCGGGATCGAACCCGCCGACCGCGACGACGGCATCGCGCCGGAACGCGGCGAATGCGCCCGAAATCAACAACAGGCTGTTCAACCGCTCCCACGCATGGCGCGACAGGAAGTTGCGGACATATTCATAGGTCTGGAACCACTCGAAGAAACGCCCCTGCAGGTCCGGTCCGCAAATCGGCGCGAGCACGCCGGTCGCCGCGACCAGTTCTGGCTCGGCGGCAAAGGCCGCGCGCATCGCCGCGATCGCGCCGGGTTCCAGCAGCGTATCGGCATCGACCGTCAGCACCACCTCGGTATCGACCTGCACCATCGCCGCGTTGAGCGCGCGCGCCTTGCCGCCGTGGCGCAGCCGCAGCCAGCGCAGCGACGGCAGCACCGGTGACGGATCGCTCATCGTGCCAAACGGGGGTGCGATCAGCCCGTAGCGGCGCGCCAGCACTTCGGCAGTGCCATCGCTTGATCCATCATCGGCAATCACGATCAGATCGGGGGCGGCCGCCTGGCCCGCCAGCCGGTCGATCGCCGCCGCGATCACGCCCTCTTCATTATGCGCCGCGACGATCACACCGAAACTGACCGACGTCGCCGGAGCCGCTTGTGGGGTCAGGCGCAGATCGCGGATGTTCCACGCAGTAAAAAGCAGCAGCGCGGTGTCATACAGGATATAGGCGATGCCGATCGACCACACCGCCAGCCCTTGCCGCTGGAACGCCTGCGCCAGCAGCGCCGCGAACAGGATCGGCCCGAACGCACCGATTACGCGGCTGGCGACGGGAATCCGCCGCGGGGTCAAGCGCGGCGACTCTGCCACGAGCGTGTTGGAGAGCGAGGTCATTGCGGAGGCGATACCGATACCGGATGAACGAGCGATGACGCCGCCTAGCGCGCAAGCGCAACTCCCGCTAGGTTAATGCGCATTCACCGCAAACGGGAGCACGATCTTGGTTCAGCGCTACACCAACGTCGCGATCGTGCTGCACTGGCTGGTCGCGCTGCTGATCATCACCAACGTCGCGCTTGCCTGGATCTGGCCCGTCCTGCCCGATGCGCAGGTGCGCCCGACCATCGACCTGCACAAGTCGATCGGCATCACCATTCTCGGCTTGGCGCTGCTGCGCATCCTGTGGCGCATCGGCCATCGCCCGCCGCCGCTGCCGCGCGGTTATGCCGGTTGGGAGATCACCGCATCGCATATCGTGCATTGGGGGCTGTACGCGATCCTGTTCGCGATGCCGCTGACCGGCTGGATCATGGATTCAGCCTATGAGAAGGCGGCGACCACGCCGATGTACCTTTACGGCCTGTTCCAATGGCCACGGCTCGGCTTCATTCTGGCGCTCGACCCTGCGACCAAGAAAGCGGTGCACGACGGCTTTGGCGCGGCGCATGAGATCATCGCTTATGCGGTCTACGCGCTGGTCGCGCTGCATCTGGCGGGCGCGCTGAAGCACCAGTGGCTGGACGGGACGAAGGAAATCCAGCGGATCTGGTTCGGGCGCTGATGCGACGGCGGGGCTAGCGCCCCGCCAGAATCGCGTCGATCGCCTCGGCCACGCCATCGCGGTCATTGCCAGCCACCACATGGTCGGCCTGCGCCCGCACCGCCTCCGGCCCCTGCCCCATCGCAAAGGACAGCCCTGCGCGGGCAAACATCGGCAGATCATTGGCCTGGTCGCCGAACACCGCGGTTTCGGCGAGCGGCACACCGATCACCTCGGCCAACGTCGCCACCCCATCGCCCTTGTTGGCGCTGAGCGCAGTGATATCGAGATAATAGGTCTGCGACTGCGCGATCGTCGCCTGCGCCGCATAAGGTTGCAGGCTGGCGTGGAGATCGACGAGCAGCGTCGGCGCGTCGCTGACAAAGGTGATCTTGTCCACGCGGTCGTACAGGCCGGAAAAATCCTGCGTTACGACCGGGGCCTGGTTCGACGCAATCCGCTCGCTGGTAACATGCGCGCCCGCATCGGTGCTGGCATACCACAGGTCGTCGGCGAACACCCAGGTGTCGACCGCCAGCCCGCGCGCGGCCGCAAAGGCGGCCTCGACCACCGCGCGGTCGACCACATGGTGGCAGGTCACCCGCCCATCGCGGGTAAACACCGTGCCGCCATTAAACGCCCCCATCGGCGCGTCGATCGCCAGCGCTTCTGCAATCGGCATCAAGCCCGATCGCGGGCGCGCGCTGATGATCGTGAACGGCAGCCCCGCCGCGCGCAGCCGCGCCACCGCCGCCGCCACGCCCGGCGTGATTTGCTTCGCGCGATCGACCAAGGTGCCATCGACATCCGACACCACCAGCCGGACCGCGCTGGCGTCTGTCACTGCGGCATCTCGACATGGCCGCCAAAGCCGAAGCGCATCGCCGATAGCAATTTGTCGCCGAACGTATGGTCGACCCGGCTGCGATAGCGCGCGAACAGCGCGGCGGAGAGCACGTTGACGGGCACCGCTTCTTCCATCGCCGCCTCGATCGTCCAATGTCCCTCGCCCGAATCCGCGACCGAGCCGCTAAAGGCATCGAGCATCTGATCCTTGGCCAACGCCGCCGCCGACAAATCGAGCAGCCACGATGAGATCACCGACCCGCGCCGCCATACCTCGGCGATGTCGGTCAAATTGAGATCGAAGCGCTCCTCTTCGGGCAGCTTTTCGGAAGACTTGCCCTTCAGAATATCGAAGCCCTCGGCATAGGCTTGCATCAGGCCATATTCGATGCCGTTATGGACCATCTTCACGAAGTGCCCAGAGCCCGCAGGACCGGCGTGAATATAGCCCTGTTCGGCACGGGCATCGTTCTTGTCGCCGTCGCGATCCGGCGTCCGCGGGATCGTTCCGATTCCGGGGGCAAGCGCGGCCAGAATGGGATCGACCGTGTCGACCGCATCCTTGGCACCGCCGACCATCATGCAGAAACCGCGCTCCAGGCCCCACACACCGCCGGAAGTGCCGACGTCGACATAATGGATACCCTTTTCGGCGAGCATTTTCGCGCGGCGGATGTCGTCCTTGTAGAAGGTGTTGCCGCCATCGATGACGATGTCGCCTGGCTTGGCGAAGCCAGCGATTGTGGCGATGGTCTGTTCGGTGGGGTCACCCGCCGGCAGCATGACCCAATAGATCGCCACAGCGTCGAGCTTGTCCCGCATATCCTCGAGCGAGTCCGCGCCGATCGCGCCGTCCGCGACCAGCGCGGCGACCGCGGGCGCATTACGGTCGAACACCACGGTTTCGTGGCCTGCGCGCATGATTCGGCGCGCAATGTTCCCACCCATCCGGCCAAGGCCGATGATTCCGATCTTCATGGATACGTCCTTCAGGCGTGTGCGGGATGCTTGGCGGCGATTGCGCCGAGCAGATCGTCAAACGCCTTGGAGAAGGAAGCGACGCCCTCCTCGACCAGCGTATCGGTTACGCCGTCGAGATCGAGCCCGAGCCGCTCCGTCTCAGACAGGACATGCCGCGCGCCCGCGACATCCTCGGTCAGCGTCAGCTTGGCGGTGCCGCGCTCGCGGAAGGCGTCGAGCGTCTTGGGCGGCACGGTGTTGACGGTGTCCTTGCCGATCAGCGTGTCGAGATACAGCGTGTCGGGATAATCGGGGTTCTTGGTGCCGGTCGACGCCCAGAGCAGCCGCTGCACCTGCGCGCCCTTGGCGGCCAGCGCCTGCCAGCGGGCGGAGGCGATGAATTCCTCATACCACGCATAAGCGAGCTTGGCATTGGCGATGGCGACCTTGCCCTTGAGCGGCTTGGCAGCATCGCCGCCAATACCGGCGTCGATCTTGTCGTCGATCTTGGAATCGATCCGGCTGACGAAGAAGCTGGCGACGCTGGCGATATGGTCGATCGGCTCACCGCGCGCGACGCGCTTTTCCAGGCCCTCGACATAGGCTTCCGCCACCGCCTGATAGGCGCTCTGCGAAAACAGTAGCGTCACGTTGACGTTGATCCCGGCATCGATCGTCGCGGCGATCGCAGGCACGCCGGCGGGCGTTCCGGGGATCTTGATCATCAGGTTCGCCCGATCGACCGCCGCCCACAATTTCTGTGCCTCGGCAATAGTGCCATCGGTATCGTTCGCGAGATAGGGCGACACTTCCAGGCTGACATAGCCATCCTTGGTGCCAAGCCGGTCATAGACCGGCCGCAGCGTGTCGGCCGCCGCCTGGATGTCGAGGATCGCGAGATGCTCGTAACGCTCCATCGTCGACGCATCGGGATTGGCGTGGTCGAACGCGGCAAGCTCGGCATCATAGGCATCGCCATGCCCCATCGCCTTTTCGAAGATCGACGGGTTGGACGTGACGCCGGTCAGCGAATCCTCATCGACCAGTTTCTGCAGGCCGCCCTCGGCGAGGAACTTGCGGTCGACAAAGTCGAGCCACACGGCCTGACCGAGATTTGCGAGATCGTTCAAACGGCCCATCAGTACTTCTCCGTATATCGTATGTGCGTCACCCGGCCTTGTTCCGGGTCTCTTACGCCAGCCTAGCAATGCATTTGGGCATGACGGTTACCGGAACAAGGCCAATCGGCGATCAGGCGGTTTCGCCCAGCATTTCGGTTGCAACCTTGACGACATTGTCGACGGTGAAACCGAACTTATCCTGCAATTTGGCGATCGGTGCAGAGGCACCGAAGGTCGACATGGTGATGGTGCGCCCGTCGAGCCCGACATAGCGATCCCAGCCGATCTCGCCCGCCATCTCGATCGCGAGCCGTGCCTTCACGCCCTTAGGCAGCACCGATTCCTTATACGCCGCATCCTGCAGTTCGTAGCGATACCAACTCGGCATCGACACGACGCGCGAGGCGACACCCTGCGCGACCAGCTTGTCGTGCGCGGCCAGCGCCAGCGACACTTCCGAGCCCGTCGCGATCAGGATCACCTCAGGGTTTTCGCTGTCGGCGAGCACATAGGCCCCCTTGGCCAGCCCGTCGGCGCTCGCATATTTCGTGCGGTCGAGCGTCGGCAACGCCTGACGCGATAGGATCAGCGCGGTCGGGTGACCGGCGTCGGCCATGATCGCACGCCACGCCGCCGCCACTTCATTGGCATCCGCCGGACGGATCGTGTCGAGCCCCGGAATCGCCCGCAGCGTCGCCAGATGCTCGATCGGCTGATGCGTCGGGCCGTCCTCGCCAACGCCGATCGAATCGTGCGTGAACACCCATACCGATCCGATTTCCATGATCGCCGACAAACGCACCGGTGCACGCATGTAATCGACGAACACCAGGAAGGTGGAGCCATAGCCGCGCAAATGCGACAGCGTCATGCCGTTGACGATCGCGCCCATGCCATGTTCGCGCACGCCGAAATGGATATTGCTGCCGCCATAAGAGCCCGGCTCGAACGACGCCGCACCCTTGATGTCGGTCTTGGTCGAAGGCGACAGATCGGCCGAACCGCCGAGCAGCCACGGCACCTTCGCCGCAATCGCATTGAGCACCTTACCGCCTGCGTCGCGGCTGGCGACGCCCTTGGCATCGGCCTCGAACACCGGGATATCGGCATCCCAACCCTCGGGCAGGCGGTCGCTGAAGATCGCGTCGAGCTGCGCCGATTCCCCGGGATATTCGGTGGCGTAGCGGGCGCGCAGGGCATCCCACGCTTCGCGCAACGGCGCGCCGCGCCCGGCGATTGCCGCGTGGAAATGCTCGGCGATGCCGTCGGGCACGAGGAACTTCGCGTCTTCGGGCCAGCCATAGGCTTGCTTGGTCAGGCGGATATTCTCGTCGCCGAGCGGCTCGCCATGCGCCTTTTCGCTGCCAGCCTTGGGGCTGCCATAGCCGATGATCGAATGCACGACGATGAAGGTCGGCTTTTCGGTGGTCGCCTTGAAGGTATCGAGCGCGGCGGTCAGCGCCGCGACATCGTTGGCGTCGTTTACGTGAATGACGTTCCAGCCATAGGCTTCGAAGCGCTTGCCGACATCCTCGTCGAACGCCAGGCTGGTCGCGCCTTCGATCGAGATGTGGTTGCTGTCATACAGCCAGCACAGATTGGACAGCTTGAGATGCCCGGCGAGCGAGGCCGCTTCGGCCGAGACGCCCTCCATCATGTCGCCATCGCCGCACAGCGCATAGACGTCATGGTCGAACAGGTCGAAACCGGGCTTGTTGTAGCGCGCCGCGAACCAGCGCTCGGCAATCGCCATGCCGACCGAATTGCCGCACCCAGCGCCGAGCGGACCCGTGGTCGTTTCGACGCCGGTGGTGTGACGATATTCGGGGTGCCCCGGCGTCTTGGACGAAAGCTGACGGAACTGCTTGAGGTCTTCGAGGCTGAGCGCGGGATGGCCGGTCTTGTTCCCCTCGGCGTCGATCTCCTCGATCCCCGCCAGATGGATCAGCGCGTAGAGCAGCATCGAAGCATGGCCGACCGACAGCACAAAGCGGTCGCGATTGGGCCAATCCGGGGTGGCCGGATCGTAGCGCAGGAACTTGCTCCACAGCGTATAGCCGACCGGGGCCAGCGCCATCGGCGTGCCGGGGTGCCCGGAGTTTGCGGCCTGCACCGCGTCCATCGAGAGGGTGCGGATCGTGTCGATGGCGAGGCGCTCGGGCGAGCCGTCCTCATGAACGCTCGTTGCAGTCGCAGTCGTCGGGGTGTCGGCCATGAAAGGTATCGCCTCGCTAATGTGGGTCTGAACGCACCTGCGCCCGCCCGGTTGCGGTGTGCGAGGCCCTTATCTCGTCCTTTCGTCGCGTTCCAGTCGCGTAACGACACCATTGGTCGCGATATAGGCGGCCGACACCTCGGTCAGGAACAGTCCGTGCCCCAAAGCGCCCGGAATTGCGGCGATTTCGGCGGCAAGGCGGCGATGGTCGATATCGGGCGCAAAGCGGCAATCGAGGACGGAATTTCCCTGATTCGTTATGAAATTTGCACGCAAGGCAACCTCGGCCCCCAGGCTTTCGAGTCGCGCCGCCACGAAATTGCGGGCGAAGGGCAAGGTTTCGACCGGGATCTTCGCCGCCCCGATCGCGGCGACGCGTTTGGAGCCATCGGCGATCACCACCATCCGCGCGCTGGCGGCAGCGACCACCTTCTCGCGCAGCATTGCGCCACCTGCCCCCTTGATCGCGCGCAAAGCGCCGTCGATTTCATCGGCACCATCGATGGTCAAGTCGATCCGCGCAGGCAAATCGATCAGCGCAATACCCACGGCGCGCGCGTGGGCCTCGGTGGCAAGCGAGGTCGCAACCGCCTGAACCGCCAGCCCGCCACGCACCCGCTCGCCCAGCGCCTCGATCGCAAACGCTGCGGTCGACCCGGTGCCAAGGCCGACACTCATGCCAGCGCGAACCTCTTCCACCGCAGCCAGCGCCGCGAGGCGTTTGTCGGACTCGTTCATAGGGGTGCTCTACCATCGTTTGCTAGCGGGGCACACGGTGCGCGTTTGAAATGCGTAGACTTCCGACAGGCGAGTTTGCCGCCGACATTGGCGACAGCGGATGCTCAGGTTAAGCTCCAGGACCGCCTATCGCTATGAAAGAGATATATGGAATTTATAGTCGAGATCATTTTTCAATTTCTCGGCGAGATTTTGCTGCAGTTATTGTTCGAGTCCTTATCTGAACTTGGCTTTCACGGGCTTGCCGACACCTTCAAAAAGTCAAGAAACCCGTTTTTATCGACAATCGGCTTCGCTTTGTGGGGTGCGGTGGCGGGCTGCATAAGCCTGCTGATTATGCCCAAATCCTTCATCTCCAACCTTGGGCTTCGCGAGGCGAACGTCATTATAACCCCGCTGGTCGTTGGCGGTGCCATGATGCTGATTGGGCGATTGAGGGAGCGCAAGGGCCAAACGCGAGTGGGCATCGACCGATTTGGCTATGCCTTTGTATTTGCTTTCTCGATGGCACTTGTCCGCTTTAACTGGGCCCATTGAGATAGCGAGACCGCCCCTCCCTTCATCGTGCAGACGCAAAGCCCCTCCCAACCGCCCCGCACATTTCCGCTGGCCCCGCGCCGCGTCCCACGGCAAAGCCCTGCTCCATGATCGAAAAAATCCTCGGCATCCTCGCGACCTTCACCATCGGCGTCATTTCCAGCGGCGGCTATCTCGGCATCGCGTTGCTGATGGCGATCGAATCGGCGTGCATCCCGCTGCCGTCCGAGATCATCATGCCCTTTGCCGGCTATCTCGTCTCGACCGGGCATTTCAACCTGTACCTCGCCGCGACGGCGGGCGCGATCGGGTGCAATCTCGGCTCGATCGTCGGCTATGAGATTGGCAAGCGCGGCGGCCGGCCGGTGGCGGAGCGCTGGGGCCGCTATGTCCTGGTCGGCCCGGGCGAACTCGACGCCGCCGACCGCTTCTTCGCACGCTTCGGCAATGCGGCGGTGCTGATTGGCCGCCTGCTGCCGGTGATCCGCTCGTTCATCGCCTTTCCGGCAGGCGTGGCACGGATGCCGCTGATCCCGTTCCACATCTACACCTTTATCGGATCGTGGCCGTGGTGCTTTGGTCTCGCCTATCTCGGTATGGTGCTGGGTGACAAATGGAACAGCGATCCGCGCGTCAAGGCGGCGTTCCACAGCGCCGATGCGGTGATCGCGGTGGTGCTGGTGGCGGCAGTCGCTTTCTATATCTGGCACCGCGTGCGTGGCTTGAAGCGGCACTGATCCGACACGACATCTCTTTGGCGGGCCGACCGTAACTAAGTGCGGCCAAGACACGAACTATGTCGTGTCCCATCAAGAGGTGTCCCGATGTTAAAGCCCCTTCTCTTCGCCGCAGGTCTTGCCGGTGTCGCGCTGTTCGCGCTCGGCGGTGCCGCGCAGGCTGAGCGCGCCGTGCCGCTGCCCGTCGCCAAGACCGATGTCACCGCCACTGGCAAGCAGACCGCCATATTCGCTGGCGGCTGTTTCTGGGGCATGGAAGCGGTGTTCGAGCACGTGAAGGGCGTGACCAACGTCACTGCCGGCTATGCCGGCGGCACGCGCGACACCGCGACCTATGAGCAAGTTTCGAGCGAGACGACCAAACATGCCGAGGCGGTGCGCATCGTCTATGATCCGGCCAAGGTCAGCTATGCGACGCTGTTGCGCGTCTATTTCTCGATCGCGCACGATCCGACCCAGCTCAACCGCCAGGGCCCCGACACCGGCTATAGCTATCGCTCGGCAATCTTCCCGCAAAGCGCGGCGCAGCGCGGCGTGGCCACGGCCTATATCGCGCAATTGGGCCAGGTGCATGTCTTCGCCAAGCCGATCGTGACCAGAATCGAGTCCGGCGCTTTCTTTCCGGCGGAGGATTATCACCAGAATTTCTACGACCGGAACCCCAACCACCCCTATATCGTGACCTTCGACAAACCGAAGGTCGCGGCGTTCCGCGCGGGCTTTCCACAATTGGCGAGCTGAGACGGCACGCCCGGAGTCAGGCCGCCAGCGGGAAGCGTAACAGACGATCCTCGACCGGGATCAGCGCTTCCGCGCCCGGCCCGACCGCGCGGACGATTTCCGGATGCGCGGCATCCAGCCCGCCCGTCAACGCGCCGAAGGCGGGCAGGATCAGCTTATGGGCGGTGGCGATGAAACAGCGGCGGGAGACCGAACGCCCGCGCACGCGCAAGCGCAATTTCGGATGGAAATGGCCCGAAAGCTCGGGACGGACTTCGTCCGGCACGGCCTCATGGCGCAGGATCAACCCGTCAACCTGGGCCTCGTCAACCACGACCCCACCGCAACGATCGGCCATCCCCGCATCATGGTTGCCGGTGATCCATGTCCACGCGGCGGCACCGGTCAGCGCACGCAGCCGCGCCTGCGCCGCATCCGGCAAGCGATCGCACCCCTCATCGTCATGGAAACTGTCACCGAGGCACCAGACCTCGCGCGGGCGCAGCGTCTCGACCAGGGCGGTCAGATCCGCCAGCGTCGCCAGCGAGTCATAGGGCGGCAGCATCTGGCCGCCGCGCGCATACCAGCTCGCTTTTTCGAAATGCAGGTCGGCCACCAGCACGGCTCCGCGCGCGGGCCAGAACAGCGCGCCGCTGCCCAGCGCCAGCAAATCACGGCCTGCGAACGAAAAGGGAACCATCATTTGCCTATGTCGCAATGGTGACCGTGGCGCAACGCTAACCATGCCCCGTGGCCAGCACGGGTATCAAAGGCCTTGCGCAAAGCCCCCACGAGCGTAAAGCGCGCCGTCCTTCCTGACGAGCCATTTTACCCCTTATGACCGCAGCGACCGCGACCAAGCCTGACAGTCCTGCCCCGCACGCGCCGCATCCGGCGTTGCTGGCCTTGACGATCGGCGCGATCGGCGTGGTGTTCGGCGATATCGGCACCAGCCCGCTTTATGCCTTTCGCGAAGCGCTGAGCCAGACGGCAGGCGACGGCATCGACGCCAGCGAGATTTTGGGCGTGCTGAGCCTCGCAATCTGGTCGCTGATCCTGGTCGTCACCGTCAAATATGTCATCTTCCTGATGCGGGCGGACAATCAGGGCGAAGGCGGCGTGCTGGCGCTGACCGCGCTGGCGCGGCGTGCGCTGGGGCGGCGCTCGCTCATTGCGCTGGTGCTGGGCGCGGCGGGGGCCTCGCTCTTCTACGGCGATGCGATCATCACGCCCGCTTTGTCGGTGCTGTCGGCGGTCGAGGGGCTGAAGACCATTCCTGCGCTTGCCACTATTTTCGATGACTCGGCGATCCTCGGCGTGACGATCGTCATCCTCGTCGCGCTGTTCTTCATCCAGAGCCGCGGCACGGCGAGCGTTTCGGCGCTGTTCGGGCCAGTCTGCATCGTGTGGTTTCTGGCGATTGGCGGGCTCGGCCTGTGGCATATCACCGATGAACCTACGATCCTGCGCGTGCTCTCGCCGCATTACGGGGCGATGCTGCTCGCCACGCACGGCGTTACGGGCCTGTTCGTGCTCGGGGCGGTGTTCCTGACGGTAACCGGGGCGGAAGCGCTGACCGCCGACATGGGCCATTTCGGAATCAAGCCGATCCGCATCGGCTGGTTCTTCCTCGCCTTCCCGTGCCTCGTCCTCAATTATCTGGGCCAGGGGGCTTATGCCCTGAACGCGCTTGAAGCGGCGGCGGCGTCAGGCAAACCGTTCGTGAACCAGGACTGGTTCTTCGTCATGGCACCCGAGAGCGTGCGCCCTTGGCTGATCGTTCTCGCGATGCTGGCAACCGTCATTGCCAGCCAGGCGGTGATCACCGGTGCCTATTCGCTGACGCAACAGGCGATCCAGCTCGGCCTGTTGCCGCGTCTGCGCATCCGCCAGACCTCGGCCACACAGGCGGGGCAAATCTATCTGCCGTCGATCAACTGGCTGTTGCTGACCGGCGTGCTGGTGCTGGTGATACAGTTCCGCACCTCCTCGGCGATGGCCGCCGCTTACGGGATCGCGGTTACGGGCACGATGGTGGTGACGACGCTGCTGGCGTATATCGTCGTGCGGCATCGCTGGAACTGGGGGCGTCCGCTGGCGCTTGCGGTGATCCTGCCGTTCCTGACGCTCGATCTGATCTTCTTCGGCGCGAACATCCTGCGCGTGGTGGAAGGCGGCTGGGTGCCGCTGGTGGTGGCAGGAGTGATCGGCCTGATCATCTACACCTGGAATCGTGGTCGCGGCATCGTCCGCGCGTTCGAGGCGCGGCAAAGCGTGCCGCTCGCCGATCTCGCCGCCGCGCTCGCCAAGCGCCCGCCCGAGCGCGTGGAGGGGACCGCGGTGTTCCTCACCGCCAACCCCGACAGCGCGCCGGGGGCGCTGCTGCACAATCTCAAGCACAATAAGGTGCTGCACGAGAAGAATCTGATCGTCAGCGTGCGCACCGCCGACCGCCCGTCGGTCGAGGCCAGCGAACGCTCTGAAATCCGCCCGGTCGATGACAATTTCACCATCATCGTGCTGACCTATGGCTTCATGGAATCGCCCGACGTGCCGCGCGACTTGGGGCTGGAGGCGGTGAGCCACAAGAAGGTGCTCAACCCCGCCAAGACCAGCTATTTCATCGGTCGCAACACGATCAAACCCGCCGCCAATCAGGGCATGCCGCTCTGGCAGGACCGCATCTTCATGTTCCTGCAGCGCAACGCCAGCGACCCGACCGACTTCCTTAAAATCCCGCCCGGCAAGGTGCTGGAACTGGGCGAACAGGTCACCGTCTAGGCACCGCGCCCGTCACAGATCGGGGAGCACCTGATCGGCAATGCCCCACCCCGCCAATTCTCGCGACGCGGCGCGCGCGATCAACTCGTCGGCATCGCGAATGCTCCAGCGCGCAGCCGTGTCGATGCCGCCGAGCTCACTCCACGACACCGGTGCCGCCACCGGGGCACCGGCGCGGGCGCGGGCGACATAGGGCAGCACTGCGGTCGCGCCGCGCTGGTTGCGCAGCCAATCGATGAAGATCCGCCCCTTGCGCTTGGCCTTGGACATGGTCGCGACAAACCGGTCTGGCGCAGCCTCGCCCAGCGCGCGGGCGAAGCGGTCTGCAAAATCCTTGACGGCAGGCCATTCGGCCGCAGGGGTCAGCGGCACGACGACATGCACGCCCTTGCCGCCCGACAGCATTGCGAAGCTCACCAGCCCCAGTTCGGCAAGATGCTCCTTCAACTCGACCGCAGCCTTCTTGACCAGATCGAAGCCCAGCCCCTCATCGGGGTCGAGATCAAAAACCATACGATCGGGCTGTTCCAGCGTGCCAACCGATGATCCCCAGCCGTGGAATTCGATCGTGCCCATCTGCACGCATGCGACCAGTCCATCGGCATCGTCGATGTACAGATACTCCTCGGTCGACCCGTCCTTCTCGGTGATCGGCACCGTGTGGACATGCGCGCCCTTGAAGCTGCCCGCATCATGCTTCTGGAAGAAACATTGCTTGGCGCGTCCCTGCGGACAGCGCACCAGGCTGATCGGCCGGTTGGCGGCCCAGGGCAGCATGATGCCGGCGACCTTGGCGTAATAATCGGCGAGGTCGCCCTTGGTGATGTTCGATTCGGGGAAGATCACCCGGTCGCGGCTGCTGACCTTTATGTGGATTTCGGACACCTCGGCCGCGCCTGCCTGCACCGGCGTTTCCGCCATCACCTCGCGCGCGGGCTTGTCCTCGCGCAGGCCGATGAAGCTCGAATGCCGCAACACGCCGTCGGGTGTGGTCTCGGCAAAGGCGACCTCGGCCACCAGTTTTGGCGACACCCAATGCGCCCCGCGCACCGCCGCGCGCGGCGCGGCGACGGTAGGCGTCTTGCGCTCGATCTTTTCCAGCCGCGCGCGCAGATCCAGCATCGTCGCGGTGTCGAAGCCGGTGCCCACCTTACCGGCATAGACCAGCCCGTCCGCCCCGTTCAGCCCGAGCAGCAACGACGCGAACCCACGCGACTTGGCGCTCGGCGTCCAGCCGACGATGACGAACTCCTGCCGCCGCGTGCATTTGGTCTTGAGCCACGCCTGCGTGCGCTTGCCGCGATAGGGCGCGTCGGCGCGTTTGGAGACGACGCCCTCATAGCCTTCCTTGCACATCGTTTCGAACAAGGGCTCGCCCTGCCCGACGATATGGTCGGAATATTGGACGCGCGGGTCCTTGCCGTCGATCAACGGCTGCAGCCGCTGCTTGCGCGCGAGATTGGGGAGACCCGTCAGATCCTCGCCATCGAGGTTTAGCAAATCGAAAGCGAAGAAGGTCATGTCGCCGCCGGACGCGATCGCGTCCTTCAGCGTCGAGAAATCGGGGCGGCCCTCCTTGAACGCGACGATCTCGCCATCGAACAGTGCGGTCTTGACCGGAAGCCTGGCGACGGCATCGGCAATCGCCTGGAACTTGTCGGTCCAATCGAGCCCCGAGCGCGTGAACACCGTGGCCTTGCCCTTGGCGACCGAAATCAGCGCGCGATAGCCGTCATACTTCACCTCATGCAGCCATTGGCTACCGGTGGGGACGGAATCGACGAGGGTGCAAAGCTGCGGCTCCTGGAAGCCGGGTGCGTCACCCCGGCGCAGGCCGGGGTCACCCGGCTTTTTGGCGGAGCCTGGGTGGGCGGGCTTGCCGAACGGCCCCGGCTTTGGCCGGGGAGCCGTCGGCTTCTTCCCTTCCGCAATCTCGGCCATCGTGCGCCCGGTCGTCACGCTGGTCAGCGCAGTTTCGACCAGCGTATCGGCCCCGCCCGCCGCGGCATCGTCGATCTTGCGCAGCAGCCAGTTCTCGGCCTTCTCCTTGCCGCGCGGTTTCAACCGGATCAGCAGCCACTCGCCCTTCATACGCTGGCCATCGAGCACGAAGTGGAGGTGGCCCTGCTCGAGGTCCTTGGCGCTCTTGCCCTTGATCGGAGACCAGGTGCCGCTGTCCCACAGCATCACCGTGCCGCCGCCATATTCGCCGGCCGGAATGGTCCCCTCGAAATCGGCATAGGATAAGGGATGGTCCTCGGTCCGCACCGCCAACCGTTTCTGCGCGGGGTCGAGGCTTGGCCCGCGCGTCACCGCCCAGCTTTTCAGCACGCCATCGACTTCCAGCCGGAAATCCCAGTGCAGCCGCGAGGCATCGTGCTTCTGCACGATGAAACGATTGCCATGCCCGGGTTCGAGCGTGCCCGCAGGCTCCGCCGTCTTCGCGAAGTCGCGCTTGGCGTTGTATTTTTCGAGGGGGTCTAGCGTCATATGGCCTCCCCTCCCTGGAAGGGAGGGGTTGGGGGTGGGTTGCCCTGAAACGGGCAATCGGCTCCGCCATAGGCCGACCACCCCCTGCCCCCTCCCTTCCAGGGAGGGGAGAAGAAACGGCGCTATGCACGCTTCTTCGCCGGCGCGCGCTTGGCGGGGGCTTTCTTGGCGGCGGGTTTCGCCTCTGGCTTGGCCGGAGCCGCCGCGCCCATCGATTTCTTCAGCGCCGCCATCAAATCGACCACGTTCGATCCGCCCTTTTTGGGCGCGTCGTCGCCTGCATCCTCGATAATCTTGCCGCCCTTCGCCTTGCGCTTGCGCTCCACCAAATCGCGCAGCGCATCGACATAGCGATCGTGGAAATCCTGCGGGTGGAACGCCCCGCTCTTCTTCTCGATCAGCGCCTCGGCCAGCTCCATCAGGTCGGCATCGGGCGTGTCATCGGGAATGTCGCGGAAATAGCCCTGCGCCTTGTTGACCTCATCGGCATAGCGCAGCGTTTCCAGCACCATGCCGCGACCACACGGTTTCAGACTGACGACATATTCGCGCCCGCGCATCGCCAATTGGCCGAGCCCGACCTTCTTGGTCCGCCGCAGCGCCTCGCGCAGCACGATGAACGCCTCCTCGGCCAGATCATCGGCAGGCACCACGAAATAGGGCTTCTCATAATAGAGCACGTCGATCTCGCTCGCATCGACGAACTGCGTCAGTTCCAGTGTCTTTTTCGATTCGAGCTTCACCGCATCGATCTCATCCTGCCCGAGCAGCACGTAAGAGCCCTTTTCATATTCGAAGCCCTTCATGATCTCGTCGGTATCGACGGGACCAACGCCGGTGACGACCTTGTCGTAATGGATCGGCTTGCCGCTCGGCTCGTGGATCTGCTTGAAGCTGATCTGCGCGCCCGATTTGGTCGCGCTGTAGATTTCGACAGGGATAGAGACGAGCGCGAGCCGGATCTGTCCCTGCCAATAGGCCCGTGCCGCCATTGTCCTGCCCCTCACCGCTTCGGAAACCAATTCAATCCCCGGCACGCAGAGTCGTTCCCTTTACCCTGCTTCGGGGTGACGCAACGGCGCGAGCACGCTACAGCAGCGCCATGACCAACGACCCCTTTGCCCTGTTCGACCTCTGGTATGCCGCCGCGCGCGCCAGCGAACCCAATGACACCAACGCCATGGCGCTGGCCACCGCCGATGCGGACGGGCGTCCGTCGGTGCGGATGGTGCTGCTGAAGGGCCGCAGCCCCGAGGGGTTCGTCTTCTACACCAACCGCGAGAGCCGCAAGGCGGGCGATCTCGACGCCAACCCCCACGCCGCCTTGCTGTTCCATTGGAAGTCGCAGCGCCAGCAAATCCGTATCGAAGGCGCGATCAGCCGCGTCACCGATGCCGAATCCGATGCCTATTTCGCCTCGCGCGGGCGCGATTCGCAACTCGGTGCCTGGGCCTCCGACCAGTCGCGCCCGCTTGCCGACCGCGCGATCTTCGAAGCGCGCTTCGCCGAGTTTCAGGCCAAGTTCGACGGCCAGGACGTGCCGCGCCCGCCGCATTGGGGCGGCTATCGCGTGACGCCTGACCGCATCGAATTCTGGCAGGACCGCGCGCACCGCCTGCACGAACGTCGCCTGTTCACGCGCACCGCCGATGGCTGGAGCGAAGGATTGCTCTACCCGTGACCGAGGAACAGCGCCGCGCGATCCCCTTTGCCGTCCGCGCCGCCATCGCCAGCGTGGCGATGGCGATCTTCCTGATTGCGCTGAAATCCTATGCCGCCTGGTCCACGGGATCGATCGCGATGCTCGGCAGCCTGGCGGATTCGGGCCTCGATCTGCTGGCCAGCGCGGTGACGCTGTATGGCGTGCGGCTGGCTGCGCAACCGGCTGATCACGACCATCGCTTCGGGCATGGCAAAGCGGAATCGCTCGCCGCCTTGTTCCAGGTGATGCTGATCACCGCATCGGCCGCCGGAATTGCATGGCGCGCGATCGTGGCATTGGGCAGCAGAGAGCCAACGCAGGGCGCGGAGTTCGGCATCGGCGTGTCGCTGATCGCGATCGTCGCGACCGTCATACTGCTGGCGTACCAACGCGCCGTCATCCGCCGGACCGGCTCGGTCGCGATCGTTGCCGATAATGTGCATTATCAATCGGACGTCCTGCTCAACGGCTCGGTGATCGTGGCCTTGGTGCTCGACCAATATCTCGGCTGGCGCAGCGCCGATCCGATCTTCGGCATCGTGATCGCGGTGTGGCTTGCTTATGGTGCATTCCGCGCCTCGTCCAACGCGATCGACCATCTGATGGACAAGGAATGGCCCGAGGCGATGCGCGCCGAGTTTATCGAGGTCGCCGCGCGCCAGCCCGGCATCAAGGGCATTCACGATTTCCGCACGCGCCACGCCGGCACGCATGATTTCGCGCAGTTCCACATGGAGGTGCCGGGCGACATCACCGTCGCGGAGGCGCACAAGGTGGTGGAGGGCGTGGAACGCGCGCTGCACAAGGCGTTCCCCAAGGTCGAGGTGCTGATCCATCTCGACCCCGAAGGCCATGTCGATACCGACAATCCGCTGGTCGAGGCGGACGTCACCCCCCATTGGTTCGGGAAACGCGCATGAGACTGCCCATCGTCCAGATCGACGCCTTTGCCAGCGCAGCCTTCAAAGGCAATCCGGCCGCAGTAATGCCGCTTGCGGCATGGCTTGACGACGCTGTGCTCCAGGCGATCGCCGCCGAAAACAATCTGAGCGAAACCGCCTTCATCCTGCCCGACGAAAGCGGCGAGAGCGATTTCGAATTGCGCTGGTTCACCCCGACCAACGAGGTGGTGCTGTGCGGCCACGCTACGCTGGCGAGCGGGCATTTCGTGCTGTCGAGCGATCCCGAGCGCGACCGCGTCACCTTCCGCACGCGCAAGGCGGGGATCCTGTCGGTGGCGCGCGCGGGAAGCGGTTATGAGCTGGCTTTGCCCGCCTGGGGCCCCTCGCCCAAGCCGCTGCCGCATATCGTCGCGGCGCTCGGGGTCGAGGCGGCGGTCGAAACGCTGTGGCACCCGCATCGCTATGCGTTGATCGTGCTCGAAAATGCCGCGCAGATCCGCGCGCTCGACCCTGATTTCCGCGCGCTCGGTCGGCCCACGGCGGCGGACCCGGCTGCGGGCGGCGACGCCGAGGTCGATGTCCTCACCATCGTCACCGCGCCAGGCGACGAGACCGACGTCATCAGCCGGGTGTTCGCGCCCGGTGCAGGGATCGATGAGGATCCCGTAACGGGCTCGGCGCATGCGGTGATGACGCCCTATTGGGCCGCACGCCTCGGCCGCGACCGGTTCACCGCCTATCAGGCAAGCGCGCGCGGCGGGCATTTGACGTGCCAGCTCGCTGGCGACCGCGTCGTGCTTGGCGGGCAGTGTGTCACGGTGATGGAAGGCACGTTCTTCCTGCCCTGACCCGCGTCAGGCCGCGACCAGCGCGCTTTCGGTTTCCTCGATCCAGCCGCCGCCCAGCACGCGGTCACCCGCATAGAGCACCGTCGCCTGCCCCGGTGCCACGCCATATTCGGGCGCATCGAACGTAACCCGCCCGCCATCGAAGCGCGCCGCGACGGGCTTGGCGAGCGAGCGGACCTTGGCGGTCATCGGCCCGGCATAGTCCCCGCCCAGCCAATTGACCCCGCTCAGCCGCGCCGCGCCCACCGCAAGCGCCGCCTTGGGGCCGACGATCACGCGCTTGGTCGCCGCCTCCAGCCGGATGACATAGAGCGGCTCCGGCGTGCCGCCGATCTCCAGGCCGCGCCGCTGCCCGACGGTGAAGTGGATCAGGCCACGGTGCCGCCCAAGCACGCGCCCCGTCTCATCGACGATCTCGCCGCTGGTATCGGCCTCGGGCCGCAACTTCTTGACCAGTGAGGCATAATCGCCGTCGGGCACGAAGCAGATATCCTGGCTGTCGGGCTTTCCCGCCACGCCCAGCCCCAGTTCGGCGGCGATTTCCCGCACGCGCGGCTTGGGCAAGCCGCCCAGCGGGAAACGCAGATAATCGAGCTGCTGCTGCGTCGTCGCGAACAGGAAATAGCTCTGGTCGCGCGCGGGGTCGACGGCGCGGTGGAGTTCGGCCCCACTCTGCCCCTCCACCCGCCGCACATAATGGCCGGTCGCCAGGCAATCCGCCCCCAGATCGCGCGCGGCGGCGAGCAAATCGGTGAATTTTGGCCCCATATTGCACTGGATGCACGGAATGGGGGTGCGCCCGGCGAGATAGTCATCGGCGAAACGATCGATCACCTGATCGCGAAAGCGCGATTCATGATCGAACACATAATGCGCGATGCCCAGCCGGTCGCACACGCTGCGCGCATCGCGAATATCGCGCCCGGCGCAGCATGATCCCGCGCGCCCGACCGCCTCGCCATGATCATAGAGCTGCAGCGTGATGCCGATCGTCTCCGCGCCCGTCCGCGCGGCCAGCGCCGCCACGACCGAGCTGTCGACGCCGCCCGACATGGCGACGACGATGCGCTTGCCCGCAAGGTCGGGCCCCAGTTGGAAATCGGCTTCGTTCATGGCGGCGCAGATAGGCGCTCCGCGGCGCACATGCAAAAAACGCAAAAAAAGATCGGCGGCTTTACCCGCCCGAAAGAACCTCGCCGCTACAGATAGAGTTCGATCCTTAGTGGAAGTGCATGCGTGGACCTGAGTTTTTCCAGATTCGAAGCCGATGCGACGGTGGTGGCGCTGCCGCCCGACCTCGCCGTGCTGATGGTCGGTATCGCCGCGCGGCAAGCCGCCAGCCCGACCGCGCTGGTACAGGGAAGCCTGCCGTCCATCACGATTCGCCGCGCCTGGTTCGCCCCCGCCCATGGCGCATTCAACCTCGCCGTCGCGGAAATGCTCGCCGCCCCGCCGACGCGGGAGCCTGAAAAATGAAGGTGCTGTTTACCGAGCCGCTTTAGCCGGCGTTCAAGTCCTTAGACTAATGACCGTTATTAAGATGCAGGGGTCCCCCGCCCCGCCACGAGGTTTCAGAATGATCGAAAACCAGAAGATTCGCCCAGCCAAGGTGATCGGCCCCCTCGGAGAGCCACTGACGCTCGAATCGCTTCCGCCGCCGGAGACGACCCGCTGGGTCGTTCGCCGCAAGGCCGAGGTGGTCGCAGCGGTCAATGGCGGACTGCTGTCGGTGGACGAGGTGTGCGATCGCTATGGCCTGACGGTCGAGGAATTTGCGGGCTGGCAGCGGGCAATCGACCGCTCGGGGATGCCGGGCCTGCGCGTCACGCGGATCCAGCATTACAAATCGCTCTACGAGCGCCAGCAGAAATACTGAGCCTCGCACACCGACTCTTCAAACCGTAGCCGGAACAAAAATCGCAATTCGTGAGTCTTGTCCCCGTATCCCGGATGCAGCCGGGAAAATGGAGGGTAAGATGATCGGTCTCATTGTTTGGCTCGTGGTCGGTGGTGTGTGCGGCTGGCTCGCCAGCATGGTGATGCGCACCGATGGACAACAGGGCATTATTCTCAATGTCGTCGTCGGCATTATCGGATCGGTGATTGCATCGTTCCTGTTCGGCGCGGGTATTAACCAGGTCATTACTGTCATGACCTTCGTATATTCTTTGATTGGCGCGATCATTCTTCTGGCGATCGTCAATCTCATCCGCCGCGGTTCGGTCCGCTAAGCGCGACCAAGCTGGAAAAAAAGGCCGCCGGGAGCGATCCCGGCGGCCTTTTTCGTTCACGGCATCGCGGAGGTGCCGCAGGTCATTTGAGCAGGAAGCGTACCGATAGCGTGATCGACACCTCGGTTTCGCCCGCCGCAACCGGGGTTGCGTCGCTCACCTTCATCTGGCGGGCGAAAACCATTGGCGGCTGCGGCGTCGCGCCGTCATTGGTTCCGCTTTCCGCGATCGACACGATCCGTGCCACCGACAGGCCGGACGCCTTGGCATAAAGCTCGGCCCGCGCCTGCGCGATCTTCACCGCCGAAATGCGGGCTTCGTCAAGCGCGGCTTCGGGCTGGTCGATGGTGAGGCTTGGCCCATCGATCTGGTTTGCGCCCTCAGCGACCAGCGCATCCAGAATCGCCCCCGATTTGGCGACATCGCGGAAGCGCACGGCGACGCTGTTGCTGGCTTGATAGCCCGTTACCACCGGAGCTTGGCCGTCCGCATAGCGATATTGCGGGCTGAGCGAGACATTCGCCGTGCGCACGTCGCGCGCCGCTACGCCCGCCTTTTTCAGCGCAGCGAGAACCCGCGTCATGCGCGTGCCATTCTCCGATAGCGCGGCGGCCGCAGTCTGGCCTTGCGTCACCACGCCGGCCCGGATCGTAGCAATATCGGGTGCCCGCGCGACATGCCCCTCCGCCGTTATGTCGAGCACTGTCCCATCCGGCAGCAATTGCGGCGCAGTCTGCGCGACGGCTGGGCTGGCGGCGGCCAGCATCAAGGCGGGGGCAAGCAGTAAAAGAGTCGAACGCATAAAACACTCCCGGTAGAATGAACCGCTGTTCGGTTCATATCCTGCCTGCGATGATGGCAGTCTGCTCACCAACCGGAGATGAACAGCTTATCGATTCCGGCGCGTGACAATGAGGCGGTACAAGGCCAGCACGATGACCGCGCCGCCCGTTGCTGCCGCATAATTTTCCCAACCGCCCACTAAAGCGACGTGCATCGATTTGGCGATAAAGCCCGCAAGAAATGCGCCCGCAACGCCGATCAGAATGGTGACGACAAAGCCGCCCGGATCCTTGCCCGGCATGATCAGCTTTCCAAGCACGCCCGCAACCAGCCCGATCAACAGCCAACCGAGAATAGAACGGTCCATTGCCTTTCTCCTATCGCCTTTGTGTTCCGGATCGGCTCGATCCTCGCGCCCGCCTACCCCAGATGCAACGAGATTATTTCGATACCGTGACGAAATCTGCTGACATGGATTGGCGTGGCGCGCAATTGCCACCAAACCGCGCCGATCGACTTGCGAGCGAACCGGAAACACGCCATGCCATATTCTGTAGGATCAGCCTCTTGAGGTTGGTGATCTATTTCTATAACACAGCAAGAATGAACGTCGGCAGCCGCACACTGTCGCGATAGGATGAGAGCCCAGGGGGCGGGGATTGACGCACATGAACTATGAGACGCGGGCGATCGGCAATGAGGAGGTGCTCAGCCTACCGGGCGGCCCCGGGCGGCCGCGCTGGCGGCTGTTTGCCATTGTCGGCGCGGTGATTGTGCTGCTTTTGGTGGGCGGTTATCTGATCTTCGGTCGGAGCAGCCCGCCGACGGCCAAGCCGACGGAGCAATTGCCGCTGGTGTCGGTGGTGATCCCCGGCCGCTCGAGCGTTGCGCGCACGATTTCGGCGACGGGGTCGCTGGCTGCGCGGCGTGACATGCCCGTCGGCGTCTCCGGCGAAGGCGGCATCGTGACCCGCGTGCTGGTCGAACCCGGCCAATGGGTCGAGAAGGGCCAAGTGCTGGCGCGAGTCGACCGCTCAGTGCAGACGCAGACGGCGGCCTCGCTGGCCGCGCAGATCAAGGTGGCGCAGGCCGACGCGACGCTCGCCCAGTCCCAACTCGACCGCGCCAAGCAGCTGGTGTCGCGGGGCTTCATCTCGCGGTCCGACATCGACACCAAGACCGCGACTCGCGACGCCGCCGCCGCGCGCGTGAAGGTGGCCGAAGCGCAGCTCTCGCAACAACAGGCGAGCAACGGTCGCTTGGACATTCGTGCGCCTGCCGCCGGGCTGGTGCTGACGCGCAACGTCGAGGCCGGTCAGGTCGTCTCGGCGGGCTCGGGCGTGCTGTTCCGCATGGCCGAAAACGGCCAGTTGGAATTGCGCGCGCAAGTCAGCGAGGCTGACCTGCGCGGGCTGCACGTCGGATCGCAGGCGAAGGTGACGCCGGTCGGCGGCAGCGACGTGTTCACCGGCGAAGTGTGGCAGGTGTCGCCCGTAATCGATCCGCAGTCGCGCCAGGGCATTGCGCGCATCGCGCTGCCCTACAACCCCCTGCTGCGCCCCGGTGGCTTTGCGGCGGCAACGATCGTCGCTGGCACGACCGACGTCCCGCAATTGCCCAACGCCTCGATCCAGAGCGATGAAAAGGGCAATTACGTCTATGTCGTCGGGCCTGACGACAAGGCCACGCGCCGCGCGATCAAGGTTGGCGAAGTGTCCGACAGGGGCGTGGCAATCGCCTCCGGGCTTAACGGCACCGAACGGGTGGTGCTGACGGCGGGGGCATTCCTCACGCCGGGCCAAAAGGTCAATCCGACGCTGGTAACGGCCGACGCGGCGAACAAGAGGTAGGTCGATGAACTTCCGGAACATCTCGGCTTGGTCGATCCGCAACCCGGTCCCGTCGATCGTGCTGTTCGTCATGCTGACGATCGCTGGCATTGTCAGCTTTCGCAGCCTCGACGTGAACAACCAGCCGGACATCGATTTTCCGGTCGTCATCATCGATATCGCGCAACCCGGTGCCGCGCCGAGCGAGCTGGAAACGCAGGTTACCCAGCGCGTCGAAGCCGCTGTGCGATCGCTGCAGGGCATCGACGAGATCAATTCGACCGTGACCGAGGGCGATTCGCAAACGATCGTCCAGCTCGCGATCGGCACGCCGATTGACCGCGCGGTCGAGGACGTGCGCTCGTCCATCGCGCAGATCCGCAGCAATCTGCCCGAGGGCATTCTCGAACCGCAGATCATGCGCGCCGACACCACCGGTAACGATCTCGCCAGCTATGCCGCGATCAGCACCGATCTCACCGTCGAGCAATTGAGCTGGTACATCGACAATACCGTGTCGAAGGAATTGCTGTCGGTCTCCGGGCTCGCCGGGGTGCAGCGCAATGGCGGCGTCAACCGCGAAATCCGCGTCATCCTCGATCCGGTGAAGCTGTCGGCACAGGGGCTGACGGCGGCGCAGGTCAACCAGCAACTGCGCCAGGTCAACCTCAACGCGGCGGGCGGCCGCGCGCAGATTGCGGGCTCCGAACAATCGGTGCGCGTGCTTGGCAATGCGCAGACCGCCTATGAGCTCGGCCAGGTGCAGATCGCCACGGGCAATGGCCGCACGATCAAGGTCACCGATCTCGGCCGCGTCGAAGATCTGTACGCCGAACAGCGTTCAGCGTCGCAGCTCGACGGCAAACAGGTGCTGAGCTTCGACTTCCAGCGCGCCAAGAACGCCTCGGACGTCGCCGTCTTCGCCGAAGCCGAAAAGAAACTGGCAGCCCTCGAGAAGCGCTACCCCAAGGTCCATTTCAAGCGCATCGCCGACAGCGTGAAATACACCAAGGCGCAATATGACGCCGCGATGGAAGCGATGGTCGAGGGCGCCGCGCTGGCGGTGGTGATCGTGCTGATCTTCCTGCGCGATTGGCGCTCGACCGTCATCTCCGCGCTCGCCATTCCCTTGTCCGCGATCCCGACCTTCTGGGTCATGAAGCTGATGGGCTTCACGCTCAACAACATGACGCTGATGGCGCTGAGCCTAGTCGCGGGCGTGCTGGTCGACGATGCGATCGTGGAGATCGAAAATATCGTGCGCCACATGCGCATGGGCAAATCCGCCTATCAGGCGGCGATCGACGCTGCCGACGAAATCGGCCTGGCCGTGCTCGCTACCACCATGGCGATCGTCGCGGTGTTCCTGCCGGTCGGCCTGATGCCGGGCATTTCCGGGCAGTTCTTCAAGAATTTCGGCCTGACGGTGGTCGCCTCGGTGCTGATGAGCCTCGCGGTCGCGCGCCTCATCACGCCGATGCTCGCCGCCTATTTCCTGAAGTCGCATGGCGAAGCCTCGCACGGCGAAGGCTTCATCATGGATGCGTATATCCGCATTCTGAAATGGACCTTGCTCCACCGCTGGTCTGCGGTGGTCGCCGGTGCGACCGCGTTCGGCGCAACCATCTTCCTGTTCTCGGTGCTCCCATCGACCTTCCAGCCGCTGCGCGACAGTGACAGCAGCACCGCGCTGATCGAGATGGTGCCTGGCACCACCCTCGCCGAAACGCAGGCGGTGGTGACTCGCGTCGCGACCTTCCTGCAGAAACAACCGGGGGTCGATTCGGTCTATGCCCGCGCGTTTGTCGGCAACGGTCGCGTCCGCGCGATCTTCAAGCCGAAAAAAGAACGCAAAATGAAGAGCTACGAGTTCGAACGCTCGCTCGCGCCCGAACTGCAGAAGATCCCCGACGCACGCGTTTCCTTCCGCTCGGACAGTGGCTGGGGCAGCAGCGGACGGGCGCTCACCATTACGCTGGGCGGTGACGATCCCAAATTGCTGGCCGAAACCGGGAGCAAACTGGTCGAACAGATGTCCAGCCTGCCGGGTCTTGTCGCGCCGCGCATCGGCGGCGATTTGAAGCGTCCCGAAATCGTCATCACGCCGCATATGGACCTGGCGGCGAGCCTGGGCGTGACCACCGCGGCCATGTCCAACGCGATCCGGCTGGCGACGCTGGGCGACATCGATCAGAACAGCGCCAAATTCTCGCTGTCCGATCGCCAGATCCCGATCCGCGTCGCGCTTGACCAGGATTCGCGCCAGCGCCTGTCGACGATCCAGAACATTCCGGTGCAAACCGCCACCGGCGGCTCGGTCCCGCTCAACGTCGTCGCCGATATCGGCTTCGGCGCGGGGCCGACCAAGATCGAACGCGTCGCGCAGCAACGTCAGCTGACGGTCGGAGCCGATCTGTCCCCAGGCGTCGTCAGCGGAACCGCGCAGAAGGAAATCCACGCGCTGCCCATCATGAAGGCGCTCCCCATGGGCGTCAAAGAACTCGTCCTGGGCGAATCGAAGTGGCAGGACGAGTTGATCAACAACTTCATCGTCGCGCTGTTTGCAGGGGTGGTGTTGCTGTTCGCGGTGCTGGTGCTGCTGTACCGGCGCTTGCTGCCACCCTTCATCAACGTGATGTCGCTGGCGGTGGCACCGCTGGGCGGGCTGATCGGCCTGTGGCTGACCAACACGCCGATCTCGATGCCGGTCTATATCGGCTTGATCATGCTGCTCGGCATCGTCGCCAAGAACTCGATCCTGCTGATCGACTTCGCGCTGGAGGAGATGAACAAGGGCATCGACAAGGTCACCGCGATCATCGACGCCGGGCACAAGCGCGCGCAGCCGATCGTGATGACCACCGTGGCGATGGTCGCTGGCATGGTGCCGACCGCGCTGGCGCTCAACGGCGACGGATCGTTCCGCGTGCCGATGGGCATTACCGTGATCGGCGGCCTGTTGATGTCGACGGTGCTGACCTTGCTGATCGTGCCGGCGAGCTTCAGCCTGGCGGTCGGGCTGGAAGGGCGGATCGGGCCATTCCTGCGTCGTAACCTGCTGACGTACCGCGCAGGCGACGACCATGGTCCGCTGATCGAGAACCGCCCGCCGCGTCGGCCGGAACTTGGCGGAGCCGCAGCGCGGCTCGGCCATGGCCCGGACGATCTGCCGCAACCGGCTGAGTAACACAGCGCGCGATACGACGTGCAATTGCACAAACGCCGCTTTGCACTTGAACTATCGCGGCGTTCGGGGATTGGTCGGGGCATGAGCCGCACCCGCCCACCCCGCACCTTCGAGGCCGCGCCCGTCGGCCTGGTGCGGATGCGCTGGATCGCAGGCGGGCTGCTCGTGCTGATGGCGGCCACCTTCCTCGTCGCGCGCGCCTTTGATGACCGCTATCCCGCGCTGGGGTTCGTGCGCGCCTTTGCCGAGGCGGCGATGGTCGGCGGGCTGGCCGACTGGTTTGCGGTGACGGCGTTGTTCCGCCATCCGCTCGGCCTGCCCATTCCGCACACCGCGATCATCCCGCGTAACAAGGATCGCATCGGCACCACCCTCGCCGCGTTTCTGCGCGACAATTTCCTCATTCCCGGCGTCGTCGCGCGGCGCATGCGCGGTGTCGACATGGCGGGGGCGGCGGGGCGCTGGCTCGCCAATCCGCCCGCTGGCGATGGCCGCTTGCGGCGCGGTGCCGCAGGCCTTGCCGCACATTTGCTGGAAGCGTTCGATCAGCAGCGCCTGGGCGGGATGGTCAAGGCCGGGATCGGGCAGCGGCTGCGCGCGCTCGATGTGTCGCCCTTGCTCGGCCAGGCGCTGAGCGCGGCGATTGCCGAAGACCGGCATTTGCCGCTGCTCGACGGCATCGTGCGCTGGGGCGCGCGGCTGCTCGCCTCCAATGAAGCGCTGATCCGCCAGATGGTGCATGACCGCGCCGGCTCGGTGATGCGCTGGACCGGGCTGGACGAGACGCTGGCGACCAAGATCATCGACGGCCTCAATGGCATGCTGACCGGAATCGCCGAGGACCCCGACCATCCTTTGCGCGAAAAAGCCGAGGCGGGGCTCGCCGCGCTCGCTCATGATCTGATCAACGATCCGCGGATCCGCGAGCGCGTGGCGGCGGTTAAGGCCGAGATCATCGACAATCCGGCGATGCAGCGCTGGCTCGACGGGCTATGGGAGCAGGCGCGCGGCGGGATGCTGCGCATCGCGCGCAACCCCGATGCCATGCTGGCAGGGCCGGTCGGCGATGCGCTGCGCCAGCTGGGCGACACGCTGCAAACCGACGCCAAGCTGCGCGCGACGATCAACCGCTTCGTGCGCCGCGCCGTCGTCGGCATGGCGGCGGATTATGGCGACGGCATCGTGCGGCTGGTGTCGGAAACGATCCAGGGCTGGGATGCCGGCACGATCACGCGCCGCCTGGAAAATGCGGTCGGCCGCGATTTGCAGTATATCCGCGTCAACGGCACCGTAGTGGGCGGCTTGGTCGGGCTCGCCATCCATGCGGTGGACGTGGCGCTATAGGGCGTTCGTGAGGCTTTCGACCTATTATTGCCTGTGCATTGTCCAGCCTGAATGGTTTTGATCGGCGAGACGATCGACCGTCACCGAAATGGTGCGGTCGTCCGGCAGCAACGTCATGGTTTCGACGACAGTCGGAACCCCGCCCAGCGACATTCGGACAACAACCGTTCGGGCATTCGGCATCGTTACGGCTGCGCGCGCGCTTTCGGCGTCACCTCTGACGGGAACCGGCACACCGCCGATGACCGCATCATAGCCTCCTCCACCAGCCCAGTCGCTGCGGAAATGCCCCTCTGCGAGCGTCAGACGTTCCGTCAAACTCGCCTCTTTCCGCTTCACCGAACGTATGCCCCAGGCACCGCTAATGCTTGCATGTGGGGAGGGAGAACCCCCGATTCTGTGATAGACCATGGTCGTTACAAGCGGCTTATGGTCGGGCTTGCTAAAATCGGTGACCCGACGAGTAAGGCGATCGCCGTTAGAGGACGTGATATACACCACCTCATAGGCCAGCTTACCCTTCCATCGATCCATCTCGCGAACGCGGCGTGGACCGATAACGGTTACCGAAACAGAATCGACATAGGTATCGCCCGCCACGGCATGAAACCTTCCATCGGCCTTCACCGACAGCGCCGAATTACCCTCACCTCGGGAAAACACACCGTTGCGCAGCGTTATGTGCTCCGGCGCGCTGCCTTTTGTGGTCGATTCGACGTTGATCACCCAAACTCCGTTGAAGTCCGAGGTTGTGGCAAGCACCGGGCCGGCACCAAGCGCCAGCACAAGGGTCAGGGGCGTCATCCCGCGCAAAAGAGCACCAAAAGCGGTCGGACGGAAGGTCCTAAACCCCCAATGCTCGCACTACCGCGCCCAATCCTTCACGACCCAGCCGCGCGCCTCAGCGAGGCGACGTAAGGGAGCGTGGGGGCGGACGGCCACCGCAACATCCGCCCATTCCAGTGACGGCGCGTCGGAGACATGGTCCGAATAGAAGCGCACCACCGAATCGGCGCGCGCGATCCCCTGCTCCGCCAGCCATGCTTCGATCATGCGCAGCTTGGCCGCACCGTAGCAATTCTCCCCCGCGATGCGCGCGCGCAGCACGCCGCCCTCGCGCACAACTCCGGTCGCGATCACCGCGTCGAAGCCGAGGCGTTCGGCGATCGCTCCGGCATAAAAGCCGTAGGACGCGGTCGCCAGCACCAGCCGATACCCCGCCGCCCGGTCTGTCGCGATCTGCGTCAGCGCACCGACATAGACCCCGCTTGCCACGATATGATCGGCGAATCGCGCCGCCGCGCGCGCGGCCGCCGCCTCGGGCAGGGCATCGCCCAACAACAGCGCCTGCGTCACTTCCTTCAACCGGGCTCGCCCAATCAGCCCAGCGGCATAGCCCAGGGTTGCCAGACCGGCGAACGGGAGCAAGGCCAGCCGCCACGGAGCCTCCGCCCACGCCGTGCGCACAAGGAACGAAGTCCAGGTCGGCGCGTATGTGATGGTCTTGTCCATATCGTAGACGCTAAGATGGTGCATTGCAGCGTCATAGGATGTTGGAGCCTTGCCGATCTACCCCGATTGCAGCAGAGAAGGCAGCAGATGACCGATACGGCCGCCTTCTCGTTCGACCGCGACACCGTGCGCTTCACGGGAAGCCTGTCTTTGTCGGCAATCGGCACGTTGCCCGAGCAATTGCGCGCCTTTCAGGGCGAGGTCGCGCATGTCGATCTGAGCGCGATCACCCGAATCGATACGGTGGGGGCCTGGCTGGTCCACCGATTCGCCGCCGAGCATGATGCCGACGTCATCGGGCTCGACGCCGATGGGGAACATCTGCTGTCACAAGTCGCGCATGCCGATCAACCGGTGGCGATGCGCCCCGCTCCGGTCGGCAGCTTGACGCGCGTCGTTGGCGAAATCGGCGATGCCGTCGTCCATACCGGACGCACGCTTTATGGTCTGCTCGGTTTTCTTGGGGCCACGCTGATCGCCTTCTGGCACGTGACGACGCACCCCAAGCGCTTTCGTTTCAACGCGGTGATTCAGCGCTTTGAAGTGGTCGGGGTCAGCGCGCTTGGCATTATCGGCTTGATGAGTTTCCTGATCGGCATCGTCATCGCGCAACAGGGTGCGGTGCAGTTGCAGCAATTCGGTGCCGAATTCCTGACGATCAATCTGGTCGGGCGAATCACACTGCGCGAACTGGGCGTATTGATGACCGCGATCATGGTCGCCGGCCGCTCCGGCTCCGCCTTTGCCGCGCAGATCGGCACGATGAAGCTGACCGAGGAAGTCGATGCGATGCGCACGATCGGCGTGTCGCCGATGGAGGCGTTGGTGCTGCCGCGCGTGCTGGCGACGGTGATCATGATGCCGCTGCTCGGCATGTACGCCTCGATCGTCGCGATCATCGGCGGCCTGCTGCTATGCTGGGTCTCGCTCGGCATTCCGCCGGTGACGTTCATCCAGCGGCTGCGTGAAGTCGTGCCGATCACCGATCTGTATGTCGGTTTGGTCAAGGCACCGGTGTTCGGCCTCATCATTGCAGTGGCCGGCTGCTTCCAGGGGATGCTGGTCGAGGGCGATGCCGAGCAAGTCGGCACCCGCACCACTTCAGCGGTGGTGCAGGCGATCTTCTTGGTGATCGTGCTGGATGCGTTCTTTGCGGTCTTCTTCACCGCGATCGGGTGGAAGTGATGCGCAAGACCAATGCCGACGATCCGGTCATCGTGGTGCGCGGCCTGCGCAGCGCGTTCGGCGAGCAAGTGGTGCATGACGGCATCGACCTGAGCGTGCGGCGCGGCGAGATCCTCGGCGTGGTCGGCGGCTCGGGCACGGGCAAATCGGTGCTGATGCGGTCGATCATCGGCTTGCAGGTGCCCGTCGCGGGCGAAGTCGAAGTGTTCGGCGAATCGACCGTCAATCGCGAAGAAATCGACCTGACCGGGCTGACCAAGCGGTGGGGGGTGCTGTTCCAGGGCGGGGCGTTGTTCTCGACACTGACCGTGGCCGAGAACGTCCAGGTTCCGATCCGCGAATTTTATCCCGATCTAGAAGGCGCGCTGCTCGACGAGATCGCGGCGTATAAAGTGGTGATGACCGGTCTGCCCGCCGACGCCGGACCGAAATTCCCGGCCGAACTGTCGGGCGGCATGAAAAAGCGCGCTGGCCTTGCCCGCGCGCTCGCGCTCGATCCGGAATTGCTGTTTCTCGATGAGCCGACGGCGGGGCTCGACCCGATCGGTGCTGCCGCCTTCGACGAACTCACCGCCTCGCTGCAAAAGACGCTGGGGCTTACGGTATTCCTCATCACCCACGATCTCGACACGCTCTACGCAATTTGCGACCGGGTGGCGGTCCTTGCCGACAAGAAGGTGATTGCGGTGGGCACGATCGACGAGTTGCTCGCGCTCGATCACCCCTGGATCCAGGAATATTTCAAGGGACCGCGCGGGCGCGCCGCGATTGCCACGGTCCACACCAATGAAGAACGCGCGCAAGCGAAAGGCAGTAGCTGATGGAAACCCGCTCGAACCATGTTCTGGTCGGCACCGTCGTGCTGATCCTGATCGCGGTGATGTTGTTGTTCCTGGTGTGGATCGCGCGCTGGGGCACCGCCACCAACAAGGAATATGATATCTTCTTCAAACAGTCGGTCGACGGCCTCGTCGTCGGGTCGACCGTCGCCTTTTCGGGCGTGCAATCGGGCCAGGTGAAGGAGATGTCGCTGTGGAAGCCCGATCCCCAGCTTGTCCGCGTGCGCATCAGCGTGAACGCCGATACGCCGATCCTGGTCGGCACCACCGCAACGCTGCAGGGCAGCTTCACCGGAACCAGCACAGTGCAGCTCGATGGCGCGATCAAGGGTGCCCCGCCGATCACGTGCCCGGCGGTCAACCCGCTCAACGACTGCCCCAATGGCGTGCCGACGATCCCGACCAAGGCAGGCGGCCTGGGCGCGTTGCTGAGCTCCGCCCCGCAATTGCTTGAGCGCATCTCGACGCTGACCGAGAAACTGTCGGACGTGCTGTCGGAGAAGAACCAGCAGTCGATCACCGGCATCCTCGCCAATACCAATCGCCTGACCAAGGCGCTGGCCGATCGCGGCCCCGACATCGCCGCGACGCTCGCCGAGACCAAGGTGACGTTGCAGAAAGCCGGTGTCGCCGCCGAGCAGATCGGCAAGCTCGCCGACACCACCAACGGCCTGCTGAAGGATGATGTGCATCCGGTGATGGGCAACCTCAACAAGGCGATTGCCAGCGCGCAGCACAGCATGGAAACGCTCGACGCCGCCGTCAGCGATGCGCGGCCCGGGCTGCAGGCCTTCTCCAAGCAGACCATTCCCGAGGTTGGCCAGCTTGTCCACGATCTGCGCCAGATGTCGCAAGCGCTCACCTCGGTCGCCGAAAAGCTCGATCGCGGCGGCGCGAGCTCGCTGATCGGCCAATCGAAATTGCCCGATTACAAGCCCGGAAAGGGACAATGACCATGGTTCGTTCGTCCACCAAAGTGCTGCTCGCGCTGGCCGCGATGGTGCCGCTGGCCGGTTGCATCTCCCTTGCGCCAAAGCCGCCGGCCTCGCTGCTGACGCTGACCTCCACCACCGCCCTGCCCGCCGGCAACACCCAGACTTCAGGGACTGCGCCGACGATCACGATCCAGGTGCCGGTCGTCGGCCAGTCGCTCGCCGGGACCCGCATCCCCGTGCAAGCGAGCGAGACCTCGATCGCCTACGTCGCCAAGGCGCAATGGGTCGAGCCGCCAAACCGCATGTTCGCACGGCTCCTGTCCGACACGATCCCCGCCAAAACCGGCCGCATCGTGTTGAGCAGTTCGCAAGCCTTTTCCGATCCCGGCGCGGTGCTCTCGGGCGAGTTGCGGGCGTTTGGCGTCGATGCGGGGACGCAGGACGCGGTGGTCGTCTTTGACGGGTCGCTGATCCGTACCACCGGCAAGGTCGTCGAAAAGCACCGCTTCGAGGCGCGCGTTCACGTCAGCACGATTGCCGCAGTGCCGGTCAGCGTCGCGCTGAATCAGGCCGCCAATACCGTTGCGGGCGAAGTCGCCGACTGGGTCGGCAAATAAGCCTCAGCGCGGTGCCGGAGCCTTGCGCACCGGCACCGGCAAGTTGCAGAGATCTGCCGCGCCCGCCGGCACAGTGAAGAACGGCCCGCCGCGATTGGCGCGTGCCTCCAGCGTGGCGGCGAACACCGGCGTGTCGGGCCGCAGATACTGATATGCGGGCCGCTCGCTCGGCGGCAGATCTGCGGCGAGGACGATGCGCTTGATTGGCACGCGCATTTTCGCATCCTCATACAGGCCAAGCCCGCCGCCATTGCCGCGCGGCAAGGCCGATAGCGCCGCCATGCCGTCAATCACCCGCCCGACCAACGCGATATTGCGATCGAGATGCCGCGGTGCATGGCCAATCACGGTATAAAGATCGCCGCCCGTGCCGGTGTCGGGTGCAAGATCGCGCGCCACGCCGACCATGCCGTAACAGTGTGGCAGCCATTGCGCTTTGCCGTCGCCCGCTACTGCCCAGCCGCTCGGCGTGAAGCCGGTGCGCGGCGCATAGGCATCGCGATACGGATTGGCGACGGCGCGGCCATGCGCCCCCCACGCCCATTCATATTCGGCGGGTGGATGGCGATCGATGCCGGCGGCGGGCTGCTTCTTCTCGCTCGCATCGCCCCATTGCGTGACGTAATTGTCCTGCACGCGGTACACCGTCGCATCGCCCCACCAGCCGCTGCGCGCGATCGTGCGGATATTCGCGATATGCGCGGGGGCGAACTCAGCCGTGAGCCAGATGACGCTGCGCTGGCCATCGGCAAAATCGAGCAGCAGCAGGTCCTTGGGATCGATCGCCGCCCACGCCTCCGCCGGAGCCGCAGCGGCGAGCTGCGCGGCGGTAGGCTTGGGCGTAGGCGCAGATGGCGGGCTGGCGGCGGTCTGAGCGGCGGCGAGCAGGGCGAAAATCGGCAGCAACATGGACATATCCCTACGGTGGCACGCCGTTATGGCCCTGCGCAATCCCCACATGCAGCAGAGCGCTTGCACAGTGCGTACGGACGCTCTAGGGCGACCGTTCTGTCCAGGACATGCGGAGCGGTGGCCGAGTGGTCGAAGGCGCTCGCCTGGAAAGTGAGTATACGTCAAAAGCGTATCGAGGGTTCGAATCCCTCCCGCTCCGCCAAAACCTATTGAAATCATTGTATTTTTTTAGGATTTTGGCCCAGCGTCCGGGTCTCCGTCCGGGTTTTGATGGCGGATTTCTGCGAACCGCTGCGACCAGCCGTTGCACTTCTGCGACCAGCGCCAGTCAACGACGCGCGATTGCCGTATCCAGGACCCAGATCGCGGCAGGCCGGTCACGGGCGGGCACCGCCAAGAATAGCTTTCCGAGTTCGGGTGAAAACAGGCCGGTGCGAGCGCCTGATGCTGTGACCACGCGCAGGCTTACCTCCCGAGGCCGCGATCGCACCGAGACATCAATGTGGCCCGCACCGCAAATCAGATAACGTCGGTCGCCATCAAGGAAGAGATCGTCCGCGTCGCCGCAGGCAGGCAGCGTATCGATGACGACTCCCGTATCGGCATCCCGGCGCTGAAGCGCGGCGGGCAATCGATAGGCGACAACCACTTCGCGACCGGACGGGTCGATTGCCAAGGGAAAGTTCAGGCGGTGCATTCCCGTCGACCATGACGAAAGGACCCGGCTTGAATCGATGTCAGCCACCACGATCGCTCCGCGATCGGGGATGTTAATCCAGGCACGGGAACCCCTCAGCCGGAACCCCTCGGGGTGGCCGGCGAGCGATACCCGGTTGAGGATCCGAGCTTGCGCCGGATCGACGAGCGCCAGTCCGCCGCCGCCGTAGCCGACAATGACATGCCCGTTGCGGCCGTCGATCCGGACATTGTCGGCGTCGTCGCCGAGGTCCAGATGTGCCACCTCACGACGATCGGACGCGGCATAGAAATGGACCGATCCATCTCCGCAAGCGACGACGATCTCATCCAGCCGATCGAGATAGGCGACGCCCTGTGGCTCGCGCAGGCCGGCGATCCGGCCGATCCGGCGCCCGCTGGCCAGATCGATCTCATCGACCGAGCCATTGCCATATTCTGCCACGAACAGCCGACCATGGGTCGTGTCGAGCGCCAGATGGTCAATCCGCCCGGAAACACCGGGTAGCGGAATGACCCGCTCAAGCTTCAGCGGCGAGGCGGGATCGTTTGGACTGAACGTCCTGGGCGCCGCGCTGCACGCTGTTGTCGCGGTCAAGACGACGAGCATCAGGACAGAGCGCATCGTGGTCTTGGCAATGTCCGTCATCGAGCTGTCCCGCCGTTCGGCGCTCCGATTCAATTCGTCAATTTCACATGCCGAAGGGCATCCGCGAGGCCACGGGCAAGCTTGATGGCATCGTCATTGGCCCAGAAATGCATGAAGAAGAGCCTAGGTTCGTCGTCTAGCATGTGGTTGTGCAATGCTGTGACCTCGATTCCGTTGGAGCGGAGACTCCGTAGAACCGGGTTGACCTCGTCGGCAGTCAGGACCAGGTCGCCAGCGATTGCTGCCTTTCCGCCGCCGGTTGGCTGAAAGTTGATGGCAATCGCAGACCCCATGGCTTCGGGAATGGTCATGCCGCCGGCACTTGGGGTTACCGCGCGAGGAATGCTGAAGGCGTAGACGCCGTTGTTGACCTTGCCTTTGTGCCCGAGTGTCTGGTCGAGGGCGGCCGTATCGATTTCGAGCGCGGGCGCGGGTGTGGCGGGTGCTGCGGTTGCCGTCGACGGGCTCGGAAACGGCGTGTGGCTCAAGGCAAGGGCGGCATGCAACGCGGCAGCGAGTTTCGCGCCGTCGCCCGTGCCGCCAACGTGCATGTACATGGTGTGGGGCGTCGCGCGCAGCAGGTGATTGTGCAGGGCCGTGATGGTCAAGCCGCCTTCCAGGAGGCGCTTCATGACCGGGTTCACCTCGTCATCGGTCAGGACAAGGTCACCCATGACCATCACCTCATTTCCGTGTCGCATGAACGCGACCCATGATCCCAGCGCGAGAGTGGGTTTCACGGTGATGCCATCGAGCACGACCTTCAGGTCGGTCCTTGGAAAACCGACACGATAAACGCCGCCTGGCATCTCGGTTCCGGGCTTGCCCAGCGCGACCGCGACCGCATCTTCCCAAGGTTCGCTCGCGTGGGCCGCTCCTGCGATTTGCGACAGCGCGGCAAGGGCAAGCAAAGACGATAAGATGCGCATGAGTCTACTCCTTCATTCAATCGATTTCAGCTCAAAATACCCGCCACGTAGAGGCCGATGCCCGCTGCCGAGGCTCCCCCAAGCGTCATGAATATTCCGACCTTCAAGCGGAACATAGCGACGACCGCAGCGATCGAGATGGCGAGCGCCCAAAGATCGATGCTGCCGGGAACGGGCATGTCGAAGTGGATAGGACCCCACTTCAGAGGCTGCACTACGCGAAAGATCGTATGGATCGCGAACCAGATGGCGAGGTTGAGCACGACGCCGACGACGGCGGCCGTGATCGCCGACAGCGCGCCCGACAGCGCCTTGTTGCCGCGCATCCGCTCGATGAACGGCGCGCCGAGGAAGATCCACAGGAAACAGGGGATGAACGTCACCCAGGTGGCGAGCAGTCCGCCCAGCGTTCCCGCAAGCAGCGGCGAAAGCATGCCCGGATGGCGATAGGCGCCCATGAAGCCGACGAACTGCAGCACCATGATCAGCGGCCCGGGCGTGGTCTCGGCCATGCCGAGCCCGTCGAGCATCTCCTTTGGCTGAAGCCAGTGATAGTTCTCGACTGCCTGCTGCGCGACATAGGCGAGCACCGCATAGGCACCGCCGAACGTCACCACCGCCATCGTCGAGAAGAAGGTCGCGATCTGGGTGAAGACGCTGCCTTGCCCCGCTATCAGCAGCAGCGCAGCGACGGGGGTGAGCCAGAGCGTCAGCCACACCGCGGCTTGGCGCAACGACTGGCCGATGGTGGGATTGGCATGCGCGGGCAGTTCCTCGCCGAGCAGCGTGTCGGCATCCTCGACGATCGCACCCTTGCTGGCGCCATGACCGCCGCCGATCTGGAACGCCGACACGCCGGCCCGGCCGCCGAAATAGCCGATCAGCCCGGCGCCAAGCACGATGATGGGGAACGGCGCGCCGAGGAAGAAGATGAGCACGAACGCTGCCGCCGCCAAGCCGCGCATGATGGTGTTCTTGAGCGCCCGGCTGCCGATCCGCACGACCGCCTGCAAGACGACCGCGAGCACCGCGCACTTCAGCCCGAAGAATAGCGCCGAGACGATTCCTACCCGTCCATAGAGGGCATAGATCCAGCTCAGCGCCATGATCGAGATCGCTCCGGGCAGGACAAACAGGGCACCTGCGACGATGCCCCCACGGGTCTTGTGCATCAGCCAGCCGATATAGGTGGCGAGTTGCTGCGCCTCGGGTCCTGGCAGGAGCATGCAATAGTTGAGCGCGTGGAGGAACCGGTGCTCGCCGATCCAGCGCTTCTCGTCGACGAGGATGCGGTGCATCACCGCGATCTGGCCGGCGGGCCCGCCAAACGACAGGGCAGCGATCCTGAGCCAGACCCAGAAGGCTTGTCCAAGCGATACCGGGGCAACGGCGGTCGACGTAGACGCGACTGCTATGTCGATCGGGGCCGTGCTCATGCCGGCACCGGCTTGGCGCGTGCGCCCTTGGGCTGGTGCGACCCCCAGTCGTGCGTCTCGCCGGTCGCATCGCGGCACCAGCGATACAGCGCATCGTAGACGAGCATGCCGGCGTCGAGCTGCTCGAGATCGTCGGCGAACATGCGGGACAGGCCGAGCGACAGCGCAACGAGCCCCGCCGCCTCTGGCACAAGATCGGGCCGCGCCGTATCGGCGCCGCGGACGATCAGCGCGAGATGAGTGAGCGGCTTGAGCCCACCCAGGCCGAAGCCGTCCACCATCACGTCGAAGGTGCAGCGCTCGCCATCATGGCTCCAGGTGACGCCGTCACCCTCCACATCGAACGGCGTGGCGCCAAACCGCTCGGCGACGCCCGCGACCTCGGCTGGCGCGACGAACAGGAAGACGGCGTTCGGATCGACGAAGCGCCGGATCAGCCAGGGGCACGCGATACGATCGACCTTGGGCCGCGCGCGGGTGACCCACACCGTCCGGCCCTGTGCATCGCGCGCCGGCAAGGCCGCTTGCGGCACCACGGGATGGCCCGCCTGGATCCAGGCGTGGACACCGCCATCCAGCGCCTCCGCGTCGGCCCCGGCCTGGCGCAGCCATGCGGCCGCGCCCTGGCTGAGCTTGTGACCCTCGCGGCAGACGACGACCACATCCTTGCCGCGATAGTCTGTCGCCCAGTTGGCGACCTCGGCCCATGGCCGGCGGACCGCGCCCGGGATCAGCCGGGCGTCGGCGGTAAAATCCTCGTCCGTCCGGACGTCGATGATCGCCGGCCCCTTGGCGGTGCCAACGAGACGAACAAGCTTGTCGATGGGAATCGTGTTGAGAGCAGGCATGCGGCGTCCTCGATGAAAGCAGGACGCGATACTTCAGCATGTCGCCTCATGGGGTGATCGCGATCCCCATGGCGCCGATCTAATGCCTGTGTGACCGAGTCTGTCAACCGTGTGTTCGCGCTACTGTTGTTATTGCTACAAATATTTGGAGATCGTCCGGAACTCCTCGACTGCCGAACCGACCCCTTCGGTCTGTTCCGCATGAGCGAGGCAGTGGTCGATATGGTCGTTGATCAGCGCCTTCTTCGCGTTGGTGATCGCCTTCTCGACCGCGTGGAGCTGCTGGGCGATGTCGATGCAGGGCCGTCCGCCCTCGATCATCTCGACGATGCTGCGCAGATGGCCGCCCGCACGATTGAGCCGCTTGACGATCGCGGGGTGACTGTCGTGCCTGTGGTCCGTCATCGCGCATATCCCGCCAGCCGTTCGCCTCGGGTTTACTTATCCTCCCCGGGAGGATAGCTCAAGCGAACCTATATCCCCCCAGGGGGATAGATTGGGGTCAATCGGGACATCTCGCAAAAATGCTCTCCGTTCTTGCCAACCGGACCTATCGCCACCTGTTTCTGGCACAGGTCATCGCGCTCGTCGGCACGGGGCTTGCGACGGTGGCGCTCGGCCTGCTCGCCTATGACATCGCCGGCGGCAGCGCGGGTGCGGTGCTCGGGACTGCGCTTGCGATCAAGATGGTGGCCTATATCGGCGTCGCGCCCGTGGTCGGCGCCTTTGCCGACAGGCTGCCGCGCCGCGCCTTCCTCGTCAGTATGGACCTGATACGCGCGGGCGTCGCAATCTGCCTGCCGTTCGTCGATCAGGTCTGGCAAGTCTATGTCCTGATCTTCGTCCTGCAATCGGCCTCGGCCGCGTTCACCCCGACCTTTCAGGCGACCATTCCCGACGTGCTTCCGGAGGAGCGCGACTATACCCGTGCGCTGTCGCTCTCGCGGCTCGCTTACGACATGGAAAGCCTGACCAGCCCTATCCTGGCCGCCGGACTGCTGACGGTCATCAACTTCCATTGGCTGTTCTCGGGAACCGCGATCGGCTTCCTCTGCTCGGCCGCGCTGGTCGTCTCGACCGTGCTGCCGAAGGCGGCGGCATCAGCGCCGCGCGAGGGCGGCATCTATGCCAAGACCACGCGGGGCACGCGCATCTACTTGAAGACGCCGCGCCTACGCGGACTGCTCGCGCTGACGCTTGCATCCGCCGCGGCGAGTTCGATGGTGATCGTCAACACGGTCGTGATCGTGCGCGGCAATCTCGGCCTGTCGCAGCGCGATGTCGCGTTCACGCTGGCGGCGTTCGGCGGCGGTTCGATCTTTGCCGCCCTGACCCTGCCGCGGATCCTCGACCGGGTTGCCGACCGCACGATCATGATCGGCGCGGCTGCGGCGATGACGATCGGCCTGGGCCTGCTCGCAGTGCTGACCGCAAGCCTCGGCCAGGGTGCCGGCTACTGGCATGTCATCCTGGCGGGCTGGTTCGTGCTCGGCATCGCCTATTCGATGAGCGTGACCCCCTCTGGCCGGCTGCTCAAGCGTTCGGCCAATGCCGATGACCGGCCCGCCCTGTTCGCCGCGCAATTTGCGCTCAGCCACTGCTGCTGGCTGATTTGCTATCCGCTGGTCGGACAGCTCGGCGCGGGAGCGGGCCAGGCAGCGGCGTTCGGTGCCATGGCGGCGATTGCCCTGATCGGTACGATCGGCGCGCTTTGGGTCTGGCCGCAGGGCGATCCCGATGCGGTCGAGCATGATCATGCCGACCTGTCGCCCGACCATCCACATCTGCGTGAACATCATCGCGCTGCGCAGCCGCACGCCTTCGTCATCGACGATCTTCATCATCACTGGCCCCGGCAGTGATGGCGGACATTTTCACATTTGCTGCACCGCATCAGCGATATGCTTGTCGATCTGCACCAGGCGCGATAGGTTCGCCGGCATGACGGCATCGCCGGCCAGATCGCGCCTTCCCGCGCCGGGGGGCATTCACATGCGCTTTTCGGCGCTATTGGCGATTCTGGCGCTGTTCGGAATGCTGGCGCTCGCCAACTGGCACGACGCGATGCCGCATGTTCATGACGGGGACCATGTCGTCAGTCTCGAGACCGACCATCATGATCGTGCCCCCGGCCAGCAGCCCGATCAGGCCGACCTCATGCACATGGCCGCCCATGTCGTACTCCAGACCGTCGTTGTGCCGGCACCGCCGGTGGTGACGGGCGCATTGGCACCGGCTCTTGCGAGCTGGACCCTCGGCACGACCGAGGGCTCGCGCTCCATCGCCCCTGTGTCGATTCTCCGTCCCCCCCGAGGCTGACCGCACGCGCTGGACCGGCGCGTCGCCATTGCAGCCTTCAAGGGGACAAGAACATGAAAGCCTTTATGGGCCGGCTGCCGCGTCGCGCGGTGTCCGGCATGATGGCCGCGACCTGCGTCGTGGCCCTGTGCGCGACCGCACGCGCACAGGAAAGTGGCGCGCCCGCGCGCGCGCAGGCAGCGCCACCTTATGCGACGCTGCTCCAGCAAAGCGCGGACGCGCCGCGCCTCGAGCTGAGCGAAGCCGAACTCCGGCGTGCGGAGGGCTTGTCGCAGCAGGCCCGGTCGCGGCCCAATCCGAGCGTGAGCATACTCACGGAGAATATCGCCGGCTCCTCACCCTATCGGGGGTTCGACCGGGCCGAGACGACGCTGCAATATAGCCAGCCGATCGAGATCGGCGGCAAACGCTCGGCGCGGATCGCCGCGGGCGAGGCCGGGGTCGTCGCGGCGCGAGCCCGCGACCGCGACGCCCGGATCGCCTATGCCTATGATCTGGCCCGTGCCTATGCCGCCGCCGAGATTGCCGACCGACGGATTGCGTTGGCGGAAGACGAGGTCGAGGAAGCGCAGAACGACCTGCGCGCCGCACGCGCATTGGTCGGCGCAGGCAAGGAAGCCCGGTTGCGGGCACTCCAGGCGGAATCGTCGCTGAATGCGGTCAACGCCGAACTCGAACTCGCCAAGGCCAATCGCATCGCTGCCTTCGCCCGGCTTTCCGCGCTCGCCGGGGTCGACCAGCCGTTCACCAGTCTCTCGGAATCGCTGCTCGATCGGCCCGTCACGGCTCCGGCCATTGGGCCGGTCGATCCGCTGGCCAGTTCCGCCTATCTCGCGGCACGGGCGGAACGCGAGGCGGCCGACCGCCGTCTCACCGCCGAGCGCAAACGGACCATCCCCGATATCACCGCCAATATCGGCGTGCGTCGGCTCAACTATGAAAACTCCACTGCGCTCGTTGGCGGCGTGTCGATCCCGCTCCATATTTTCGATCGGAATCGCGGCAATATCGCCGCCTCGCAGGCCGACGTGCAGGCGGCCGAAGCCCGCCTGGCGATGGCCCGCTATGATGCCCAGGCCGAAGCCCAGGCCGTGCAGGCGCAGCTTGCCGCCGCAGATGCCCGCGTCTCGGCAGCCGAGACGGCGCAGGCAACCGCCGACGAGACCTATCGCCTCGCCCGCATCGCCTATGAGGCGGGAAAATCGCCGCTCGTTGAACTGCTCGCTGCCCGTCACGGCCTTGGCGCCGCACGCGGCATCGTTCTCGATGCGCGCACCGCCCGGTTCGAGGCGCGCGCGCAACTGGCCCACTTGCAGGGCCGCACGATTTTCGGAGATCCGATCCAATGACCCCCGACCGAAACAAGCTCTATGCCGGCGCCGCGCTTGGCCTTGTTCTCGCCGCCCTTGCCGGTTTCGGCATCGCGCGCCTGACTGGACCGTCCGCACCGGTTGTCGAGACAGGGACCGAAGCACCGGGAGACAAGGATAGCGTCGCCATTTCGGCAGACGGTATCAAGACCTCGGACATCGGCGTCGCGCCCGCCACGGCCGGCAACGTCGCCGGCCTCATTCTTGCGAGCGCGACCGTAGAGGCGACGCCCGACGCGCAGGCTGTGCTCACCGCCCGAGCGCCGGGTACGGTCACCCGCATCTTCAAGCGGATCGGCGATACGGTCGGCGCGGGCGAGACGATCGCGCTGGTCGAAAGCCGCGATGCCTCGGCGATCGCCGCCGATCGCGGCACCGCATCGGCGCGGGTGACGCTGGCAAGCCGCCAGCTCGCACGCGAGCGGACCCTGCTGGCGCAGGGGGTATCGCCGCGCGCCGACTATGAAACCGCCGAGGCCAATCTCGCGGTGGCGCAAGCCGAGGCGCGGCAGGCGAATGCGGCCGCGAGCGCGGCCCGCGTTGCCGGCGATGGCCGCTCGGTCGCGGTCGTCAGCTCGATATCGGGACGGATCACGTCGGCACCGGCAAGTCTCGGCTCGTTCGTCCAGGCCGAGACCGAACTGTTCCGTGTCGCCGATCCCCGCCGGCTCCAGATCGAAGCCAGCGTGCCCGCAGGCGACGCCGCGCGTGTGCGGCCCGGCGATCGGGTAGAACTGACCACGATCGACGGACAGACGATCGAAGGCCGGGTGCGCTCCGCGACCGGGGTTGTCGATCCGGAATCCCGGCAGGCGACGGTGGTGGTCAGCCCCAGCGGCGGCGCCAGCGGAATTGCACCTGGGCAGCTCGTCCAGGCACGCATCTACGCAAGCGGCAGCGTGACAACCGGCGGCGTGATGGTGCCGCAGGATGCAGTGCAGACGATCGGCGACCGGACGGTGGTGTTCGTGCGCACGCGCAGCGGGTTCAGAGCGCAGGCGGTGCAGATCGGCAGCCGCAGCGGCGGTCTGGTGGCAGTGACCTCCGGCCTCGCCGCCGGGACGCCGATCGCGACGTCCAACGCCTTCCTGCTCAAGGCCGAACTCGGCAAGGAGTCGGCAGAATGATCGCGCGCATCCTTGGCCTCTCGGTGCGCGGCCGCTGGTTGGTCGCGTTCCTCACGCTGCTCGTCGTCGGCTTTGGCGCGTGGCAGATCACCAGGCTGCCGATCGACGCGGTGCCCGACGTCACCAACCGACAGGTCCAGATCAACGCCTTTGTGCCGACCCTTGGCCCGGTCGACATGGAGAAGCAGGTGACCTTCCCGGTCGAAACCGCGCTGGCCGGCATTCCAGGGCTGGAGATGACCCGCTCGCTCACTCGCAACGGCTTCAGCCAGGTGACGGCGGTGTTCGAGGACTCGACCAGCATCTACTTCGCGAGGGCGCAGGTCACCGAGCGGCTGGCGCAGGCGAAGGACAGCCTGCCCGCCGGCGTCCAGCCCCAGCTCGCGCCGCTGACCACGGGGCTCGGCGAGATCTTCATGTATTCGGTGGCGTTCAGGCATCCCGATGGGAAGGGCGTGCAGGCCAATGCCGGCAAGCCCGGCTGGCAGCCCGATGGCAGCTATCTGACGCCCGAGGGCGAACGGCTGACCACCGAACTCGCCAAGGCGGCCTATCTGCGCACCGTGCAGGATTGGGTGATCCGGCCGCAGATGCGTACCGTGATCGGCGTCGCCGGTGTCGATTCCAACGGCGGCTATGTGAAGCAATATGTCGTCGAACCCAAGCTGAGCGCGCTCGCCGCCTACGGCCTGTCGGTCACCGAACTGGCCGACGCGCTGGAGCGCGCCAACCTGTCGGCAGGCTCCAACTATGTCCGCCGTGCGGGCGAGAGCTTCCTGGTCCGCGCCGACGCGCGGCTGAAGTCGATCGCCGATATCGAGGAGGCTGTTGTCGCCACGCGGGCCGGAGTTCCGGTACGCGTGCGCGACGTGGGCGACGTCGTCATTGGCGGCGCGGTCCGCACCGGCTCGGGCAGCCGCATGGGCTCCGAAGCGGTCATCTCGACGATCCTGATGCTGACCGGCGAGAACAGCCGCATCGTCGCGACCCGCGTCGCTGACAAGCTCACCGAGATCAACCGGGCGCTGCCGCCCGACGTGATCGCCGAGTCGGTCTATAACCGTTCGAAACTGGTCAATGCCACCATCGCCACGGTCGAGAAGAACCTCGTCGAGGGCGCGCTGCTGGTCATCGTCATTCTGTTCCTGCTGCTCGGCAACGTCCGCGCGGCATTGATCACGGCTGCTGTGATCCCGATCACCATGCTGATGACGGCGGCGGGCATGAACGGCCTTGGCGTCTCCGGCAATCTGATGAGCCTGGGCGCACTCGACTTCGGCCTGATCGTCGACGGCGCGGTCATCATCGTCGAGAACACGCTGCGGCGCCTCGCCGAGCGCCAGCATCGCGAGGGCCGGCTGCTCACCCGGCTGGAGCGGCTGACCGAGACTGCGGAAGCCGCGCGCGAGATGGTCAAGCCCACCGTCTACGGCCAGGCGATCATCTTCCTCGTGTTCGTGCCGCTGCTCACCTTCCAGGGCGTCGAGGGCAAGACCTTCGCGCCGATGGCGACTACGCTGATGGTCGCGCTCGCCTCGGCCTTCGTGCTGTCGATCACCTTCGTGCCCGCGATGATCGCGCTCGCGATCACCGGCAAGGTCAGCGAGACCGAGGTCAAGCCGATCCGCTGGTTCAAGGAGAAATACGCGCCCTTGCTGGCCAAGGCGGTGGCGCATCCGCTGCCGTTCGTGGCGGGCGGCGCGGGCGTGTTCCTGGCGGCGGTGCTGCTGTTCGGCGCGCTCGGCGAGGAGTTCATGCCCCAACTCGACGAGAAGGACATCACCGTCACCAACTTCCGTATCCCCTCGGCTTCGATCGACCAGTCGACGCAGATGCAGCTTCGCATCGAGGATGCCCTCAAATCGCTGCCGGAGGTGGCCTTGGTCTTCTCCAAGAACGGCAATGCCGACCTCGGCACCGATCCGATGCCGCCCAATGCGTCCGACACCTATGTCATTCCCAGGCCCGAGAAGGAGTGGCCGGCCGACGTCCACAGCAAGGCGGATATCCTCAAGCGCATCGAAGCGAAGATGAAGCCGCTGATCGGCAACAGGACGGAAATCCAGCAACCGATCCAGATGCGTTTCAACGAGCTGATCGCCGGCGTGCGCTCGGACGTGGCGGTCAAGCTCTATGGCGACGATCTCGACAGCATGAGCCAGACCGCGGGGCGGATCGCGGCGGTGCTGCGCACCATCCCCGGCGCAGCGGACGTCCAGGCCGAGCAGACCTCGGGCGCGCCGACGTTCGACATCCAGGTCGATCGCCAGGCGGCGGGACGCTACGGCCTGTCGGTCGAGGAAGTGGCGAACACCGTCGCCGCCGCACTAGGCGGGCGCGAGGCCGGAATGCTCTATGAAGGCGACCGCCGGTTCAACGTGGTCGTGCGCCTGCCCGACGCGCAGCGTGATGACATCGAGACGCTGGGTTCGTTGCCGGTGATGCTGCCGTCGGTCAATGGCGCGGCATCGCGCTCGATCCCGCTCAGCGAAGTGGCGCGGTTCCGCTATACCGAGGGGCTCAACCAGATCAGCCGCGAGAACGGCAAGCGGATGGTGGTCGTCCAGACTAATGTTCGCGGGCGCGATCTTGGCGGGTTCGTCACCGAGGCGCAGGAGAAGATCGAGGCGATGTCCTTGCCCTCGGGCATGTACACGCAATGGGGCGGCACGTTCGAGAGCCTGCAATCCGCGCGGATGCGGCTGCTGATCGTGGTGCCGCTGTGCTTCGTGCTGATCTTCGCGTTGCTCTACATGGCGCTGGGCGGTGCCATGCCGGCGCTGATCGTGTTCAGCGCGGTGCCGATGGCACTGGCAGGCGGCGTGTTCGCCCTGCTGCTGCGCGGCATTCCCTTCTCGATTACTGCCGCGGTCGGGTTCATCGCCTTGTCCGGCGTCGCCGTGCTCAATGGCCTCGTCATGATGAGCGCGATCCGCAAGCGGCGCGAGGACGGCGCGGGCGATGAGGACGCGATCATCGGCGGCGCGATGGAGCGCGTGCGGCCGGTGCTGATGACTGCGCTCGTTGCCAGCCTTGGCTTCGTGCCGATGGCCTTGGCGACCGGCACCGGCGCCGAAGTGCAGCGTCCGCTCGCGACAGTGGTCATCGGCGGCCTGATCACCTCAACCGCGCTCACCCTCCTGGTGCTCCCCGCGATCTCGGCATTGATGTTCCGCTTCGTGGGCAGGCGTCGGGAGGGCGAGCATGATAGGGTCGACGTGCCCGCGACTCCGTGAGGGTGAGGCAGGGACGATCGGTGGTCAGGAGGCCATGCGATGGCGCAGAAAGATCGATCGAGACTGGTGGCGATCGCGATGGCAGTCCTTCTGGCCATCGCGTTGATCGCGTTCGCCCTCTATGGCCTCGCGCGCCTCGTCGAGCGCATTCCCTGGAGCGGCCTTGGCTAGTCGCGACTAGATATGAACGCCGACGGCGGTTGTTCGAGGCGACCGGGCAGATACCCAGCCCACGCATGATGTTGGTATTGCTTCTGCGAATCAGCGCGTTAGTCTGACCACGCGCCGCGAGGGCGGCGCCGAGGCTTGAGAACCTCGCTTGGGAAAGTCTGACCCGCCATCGACGCGGCCGGGTGGCCGACGCGCATGTCCAAGCCGCTTGCGGCCAAAGGCGTCGGCGCATGTCTCAAGCATGTTCTCTACACCCGGCTTCCGCCGGCTCGCCTCGAACGACTGGGCGAGCCGGGCATGGGTGTTGGATTGAGAAGATTCCGTCGCGCGAACGACCAGAGCTGCATCATGGATTGCGGATCCCGATGCGACTGATTCCCGATGTCCTGAAATCGCTGGTCTCGCCAAGGCTGGTCGAAGGCGACCCATTGCCCCCCGACGACCGCGTGGTGGCTGGATCGGTGCTCGCCTTGAACGATCTCTACCAGACCCAGGCGCCGAAGCTGCTTCGCTACTTCGCGCGGCGAGCCGACCGTCAGGACGCGAACGACCTCATGCAGGAGAGCTTCGCCCGCTTCGTGGATGCAACGGCGGCCGCGGACCGCGTGATCGAACAGCCCGAAGCCTATCTCAACCGGATCGCGACGAACCTGCTCCGCGACCGCGCCAAGACGGCCCTGCAGCGCTCGCTCGCGCGGCATGTGCCCGCCGACGAGGAGTCGCTGGCCGGACCGGACATCGTCGCGGCACTCGAAGCTCGCGACCTGCTTAACCGGATCCAGAACGCCCTGATGCGGCTCGGCCCGAAGACCCGCGACATATTCCTGGCGCATCGTGTCGACGGCTTCAGCTATAGCGACATCGCCAAGCGCACGGGATTAAGCGTAAAAGGCGTCGAGTGGCACATGACAAAGGCGATAACCCATCTCGACCGCGTGCTGAGGTCCCGTTGATGTCTGAAGCCGGGAGAGAAGCCCGCACGGACGAGATCGTGCGCGCGGAGGCCATTGCCTGGCTGACGAGACTGCGCTCGCCGGACGGCGCGGAAGATCACGAAACCTTCCAAGACTGGTACGCCGCCGATCCTCGACATGCCGACATCTATGATGATGTTCTCGGCACCTGGGACAGCACGGCCTTGGCGGCCCGAACGCCGGCTGGCGAGATGCCGCGGCGGCTCGACTCAAAGCCAGATACCCGGCCGCGGTTCCGGATGGCGGTCGCCGCTGTTGCCGCCCTTGTCCTGGTGGTGCTTTCGGGCGTCGGCTTGCAGCGGTTCGGCGCCTTTGGGCCAGGCCGGACGGACCCGGCCGAAGTCGCCAGCCGGATAGGCGAGATTCGCACCGTCACGCTGGCCGACGGCACGCGCGTCACGCTCGACACGAACAGTGCCCTGGCAATCGCCTACACCGCCGGGGAACGCAGGTTGACGCTCGAGCATGGGCGTGCCCGCTTCGACGTGGCACATGATCCAGCGCGCCCGTTCGTCGTCACGGCCGGGGGCGGCACGATCATCGCGCATGGGACGATCTTCGACGTCGACCTGCAGCAACATCGCGTGACGGTGTCGCTGCTGCGGGGGTCGGTCGAAGTGAGAAACGAAGCGGCCGGCCAAGTCGGGACGGCAAGGACCGGACGGCTACTCAAGCCCGGCCAGCGGCTGGAACTGGAACAGCGCGTACCAACGGGTTCTCCGGTAGCGCTCCGCGCCAGCGAAACGCGATGGCCCTCCGGGATGTTGTCGTTCGAGGACGCGCCGCTGGCCGAGGTCGTGCGAGCCGCGAACCGCTATAATTCCGTGCAAATCGTTCTTGCGGACCCAGCCGTCGGCGCGCTCCGGTTCACCGGCACCTTTGCCGCGAGGGATGCACAAGGGCTGGCCCGGATGCTGTCCGCGACGTTCTATTTGGACCTGTCCCACGACGATCACGGCAACCTGATCCTTGCGCCGCGTCGATAGCCGAAAAAAAATCCCAGGGTAGAACGCGCCTCGGTTGTCGAGGCCCCCAAGCGATGCCGCGTCGGTGTGTCGCAAGGGGAGTTGGTAATGGGAATATTGCGGAACTCAGTGATCGCCGGTTCGATTTCGACGTGCACGGCCGCCCTCATACTGGGTTCGGCCCCCGCCTCGGCTCAGGCTTCCGGACGACACACCTACCACCTTCCGGCACAGTCGCTGGCCGCGTCGCTGCGGGCGGTCGCCGTCGCCTCCGGCCGCGGCATTGTCGCGCCAGCGGGGCTCGTGAGCGGAAGGGACGCGCCGGCCCTTGACGGCGATCTCACCGCAGAAGAGGCGGTGGACTCTCTGCTTGCCGGATCTGGCCTGCGCTACCGCGTCGTCGGCACCGGCCTGGTCGTCGAGCGGGCGCCCGCGCCGCAGGCCACATCCGACGCAGCCGATGGCTCGGACATCGTCGTGACGGGTAGCCGTATCCGGGGTGCGCCGGTGGCGTCGCCTGTAATCCGGCTCGACCAGGAAGCAATGCGAGACGCCGGCCAGACCAATCTCGGCGAGGTGACCCGAAGCATCCCGCAGAATTTCGGCGGTGGCCAGAATCCGGGGGTCGGCGCGAACGTGCCGGCGGCCAGCGGCATCAACGTCGGAAGTGCCTCGACGATTAACCTGCGCGGGCTGGGCAGCGATGCCACGCTGACGCTGCTCAACGGGCATCGCCTCGCCTACAATGGATCGCGCCAGGGGATCGACGTATCGGCGATTCCGCTGGGCATGGTCGACCGCATCGAGATCGTCGCCGACGGCGCGTCGGCGCTATACGGCTCCGACGCGGTCGCGGGCGTCGCCAACATCATCCTCAAGCGCGACTATGACGGGCTCGAGGTTCGCGCGAACCTCGGCGGGTCGACCGATGGCGGCAACTTCCAGCAGCAATATGGCGCCGTCGCGGGAAAGCGTTGGGCGTCCGGCGGCGTGATCGCCGCCTATGAGTTCGCGCGCAATTCCGACATCCTCTCCGACGACCGGTCCTATGCGGCGTCGCGTCCGGGCGTCACGCTCTACCCCGCGCTGCGGCGCCACGCGGTAGCCCTGGCCGGCCATCAGGCACTGACCGACACGCTCGAATTCGCGGTCGATGCCCTTTTCAACAAGCGCTGGAGCACATCCGGATTTCCGCTCAACGCTGCCGGCGACCTCACGATCAGCCGGACGGATCAGCGTTCGACGAGTCGGTCATTTGCGCTCGCCCCGTCGTTCAACCTCGACCTCGGAGGGGCCTGGCGGCTGGCCTTGTCCGGAGTCTATGGCGAGGAGAAGGTGCAGCTGCACAGCGACAGCTTTGCCGGCACCGTCCAGACGAGCACAGCATTCGTCTGCTACTGCAACAGCGGCCGTTCGGTGGAGCTCGCCGCCGATGGCAGTCTGTTTCGCCTGCCCGGAGGGCCGGCGAAGCTGGCGATCGGCACGGGCTATCGCGCCAACACGCTCGACGCCTTTCGCGGCGCCGGCAACATCAACAACGTCAAGCGGTCGCAGGACAGCTACTATGTCTATGGCGAACTCAACCTTCCGCTCGTCTCGCCGGGCCAAGGGATCGGAGGGGTCGATCGCCTCAACCTGAGCGGTGCGGTCCGCTACGAGCGCTACCCGGGGATCGGCTCGGTCGCGACCCCCAAGTTCGGCATCATCTACGCACCCGTTGCCGACCTCCTCATCAAGGGGAGCTGGGGCAGGTCGTTCCGGGCGCCGACGCTCCTCCAGCAATATCAAGTCCGCAGCGCGCTGCTCTATCCGGCGGCAAGCCTTGGTGGCAGCGACTATCCGGCCACCGCGACCGCGCTGCTCGTCCAGGGCGGCAATCCGGCGCTAAAGCCCGAGCGCGCCCGGACATGGACAGCGACGATTGAATACAACCCGCATGCCGTGCCGGGCTTGCGCGTGCAGCTCGGCTATTTCTCGACCCGCTACACCGACCGCGTCGTCACGCCGATCGGATTCCAGTCCCAGGCGCTGAGCAATCCGCTTTATGCGGATCAGGTCGCGCTGGCCCCGGGAGGGAGCGCGGTGGCGGCTGCGATTGCCGACGCCGCCCAGTTCTTCAATGTGTCCGGCCGGCCCTACGACCCCGCCAAGGTCGTGGCGATCGTCGACAACAGCAACGTGAACGCAGGACGCCAGGCGATCCGGGGCGTCGACCTCCTAGCTGAATATCGGACAGACCTCGGGGCGAACGGCGGCAGGCTGGGGGTAGCGTTCAACGCGACCTATCTCGAGAGCAACCAGCAGCTCACGCCGGGGGCACCGATCCTTGCCAAGGCCGGCACGCTGTTCAATCCGCCGCACTGGCGGGGGCGCGGCACCGTCACCTGGAGCAAGGGCGGGCTGACGCTCAATGCAACGGCGAGCCATGTCGGCGGCGTCGACGATGTCCGCACCAACCCAGCCATCCCGGTCAGCGGGATGACCACAATTGATCTCACCGCCCGCTATGCCTTCGAGGCAAGCCAGGGTCCGTTGCGTGGCCTCGAAATCAGCCTGAGCTTGCAGAACGCTTTCGACGATCGCCCGAGCAGGATCGCGACCTCGGTTTTCACCGACACCGCCTATGACTCGACCAACTATTCACCCGTCGGACGCTACATCGCTTTCGGAATCGCCAAGTCATGGTAGGCGCGCGCGCCAGGGGGCCGGCATCGCTGCCGCGCCCCGTCATCCTCCTCGCCAGTGCCTGCCTCGGGATCGCCTCGCAACCGGCCATGGCCTCCTGCAAAGACCTGCTGCCGTCCACCGATGTGGTTCGCCAGCCGCCTCGTTCGGTGACCGCAGACGATCTGCTGCGGCTTCGCGATATCGGCCAGCCAGACGGGGCGATGTTCGGGCAGCCGAGTCCCCTCGGTATCTCACCGGACGGTCGCCAGGCCGTCTTCATCCTGAGCCGCGCGGATCCCGACACCAACAGCTATTGCCGAGCGCTCGTCGCGATCAATCTATTCGGCGCGCCAACGCCGCGAATCCTCGACCGCGGTGGTGAGATGATCACCAATACCACCGTCGCAAGGGGCCTCGTCGTCGGCAATGGCTTTCCTGCCCTGCTCACCCCGGCCTGGTCACCGGATGGGCGCTGGATCGCCTATCAGCGGCGCGACGATGGCGTCACCCAAGTGTGGCGCGCGCGATCGGATGGCAGCGGTGCGCAAGCGGTCACCCGATCGCCTGTCGATGTCGAGGCGGTCGCCTGGACCGGCGACGGTGGGACGATTGTCTATGTGGCGCTTCCCGGCCGCGCCGAGGCGCAGCGCCGCATTGACCAGGAAGGCCGCGACGGCTGGCTCTACGACGGACGGTTCGCGCCCAATGTCGCGTCCCGGCCATTGATCCCCGGCACGCCGCCGCGCGAAGCCTTCACGGTCGATCCGGGCAGCGAGCGGGTGTCGCCTGCAAATGATGCCGAGCGGGCGCTCATTCCGATGGAGGACCTTTCGGGCAGTCCGATCGCCCCATCGGCGGTTGCGGCGGATGGCCGCCGGGCGTGGACTGAACGCAGCGATCCCTCTCCGCTCAGCCCCTTGCGCCTCGTCGCCATCAACCGCTCGGGGAAGCGCGTAGTCTGTATCGCGGCAAGCTGCGCCGGCGGCTTCACCGGCCTGTGGTGGGATGCCGCAGGCAGCGAGCTTCGCTTTCTGCGGCGCGAGGGCTGGGCGAACGGGCAGATGGGCCTTTATCGCTGGATTCCGGGCACCGGTCAGCCGCAGCGCGTGCTGCTCACGAACGATGTCCTGCTCGGCTGCGTGCCTGCGGGTCCGTCGCTGCTCTGCACGTCCGAGAACGCCGTCACGCCGCGCCGGCTGGTGTCGGTCGATACTGGCAACGGCCATGTCCTCACGGTCTACGACCCCAATCCCGAGTTCGGATCGATCCGGCTCGGCAAAGTCGAGCGCCTGCGTTGGCGCAACGACCTGGGTCTCGAGGCCTGGGGCGATCTCGCTCTGCCGCCCGGTTATGGAGCGGGCAGGAAGCTGCCCATGGTCGTCGTTCAATATCATAGCGACGGCTTCCTGCGCGGTGGCACGGGCGACGAATATCCAATCCATGCCTTCGCCGCGCGTGGCTTCGCCGTTCTGAGCGTCGAGCGGCCCGCGTTCGTCGCGCAGGGCAGGCCCGGCATCAAATCGTATGCCGACGTCAATGCGGTGAATGGCAAGGGATGGGCCGAACGGAGAAGCTTGCTGTCTTCGCTGGTCACGGGCGTGAACATAGTGATTGCCCGCGGCATTGCCGATCCCAAGCGGATCGGCATTACAGGCCTCAGCGACGGCGCCTCGACCGCGCGCTTCGCGCTCATCAACACCCGGCTGTTCGCGGCAGCGTCGATCAGCACCTGCTGCATCGAACCAAAGTCAGTCATGACCTATGGCGGCATCGCCTATGCCGATGCGATGCGGGCCATGGGCTACCCGCCGGCAAATCGCGACGCGCCCGACTTCTGGCGGCCCTATTCCATGGCGCTCAATGCCCAGACGATGGACCGGCCCCTCCTGATGCAGCTTGCCGACGAGGAGTATCTGCTCGGGCTTGAGACGTTCACCGCGCTGCGCGAGGCAGGCCAGCCCGTGGAAATGTACGTCTATCCCGGCGAGCACCATATCAAGTGGCAGCCCGCCCACCGCCGCGCCATCTACGAGCGCAATCTCGACTGGTTCCAGTTCTGGCTGCAATCGCGGGTGGACGCCGATCCGGCCAAGTCCGCGCAATATTCACGCTGGAAGGCCATGCAGCGCCCAGTCGGTCGAAGCGTGGCGCCCTGATGGAATAGGCTGGCAATGACGGCGGCAACCCACGATGGTCGGTGGCACTCCGACTATTGAAGGCCGCCGATGTCGAAATTTCTTGATCATGATGAGATGGGGCCCGCCATTCGGCAACTGATGAAGGGTACCAACCTCCGGTGCGCGGTGGCATTCTGGGGCGTGGGCGCGACACGCGCGCTCTTCAACAAGTCACAAGTTCCAGACGATGCGCGCCTGATCTGCGACATCTCGATGGGTGGAACGAATCCGACCGAACTCAAGGGCCTCGGCGCTCCACGCAACGCCAAGCTTCGCCACCTGCCGGGTCTGCACGCAAAGGTCTATTTGTCGGACGAGGGGCTGATTACCGGCTCCTCCAATGCCTCCAATAACGGCATTGGCTTCCTGGATGTCGCCAAGTTGACCGAGGCCGGCACCTTTCACGCGCCAGGAAGTGATGCCTATAAGCAGGCTGCGGCCTGGTTTGAACGTGTTTGGAAGCCTTCGAAGAAGATCGGCAAGGCGGAACTGGAACTCGCCGACAGGACATGGAAGCGCAAGCCGCGCGCGGGTATCGATCGACTGGCCCGCGTAGCTGACCCCAAGTCCCTTCTCGACACCGTCTCGGCCGATCCCGGTGCGTTCCGAGGGGTTGGCTTCGTCTTTTCGACAGGCAGGTGCACCGAAAAGGATCGGGACGACACCCGTAAGGCAGTGATCGCAGAAGACGACGCGCTCGACGTGCCGCTCATTTCCAAGTCCGCCCGGAAGGAGCTCGCGGATTGGAACGTGGACAATGTCTTCGGCGACTGGAGTCCTCAGGACATCTCCGCATGGCCAAAGGAATTTGTCTGCGCGCACCGAGGCGGCAGGGGTGCGATCACCTATTGGTTCTACGACCGCTCCCACACCGCTGTGCTCAAGAAGGCTCGTGGCATGGTGCTCGCGACGCAACCTCGCGGGCTTCGCCAAAAACTAGGTTTCGCTCATGGCCGCACGACGATGGCACAGGTCGATGCGAAACGCCTCGCCAGGATTTTCGACCATCTCGATGAGGGGCACAAGCTATATGAAAGCGGCGAGAAGCTCGCCGAGGTTCTCGCTGAGCTGAATCTGCTGCGGTAACTCGGTCGCTCAGCGAGCATCGGCCGGCAGCACGACAACATCTGGTGACCGACGCCGACTGGGCCGTCAGCGACGGCTCATCTCGGACTCGTCCACTTCCGCGCCCACGCCTCGACGTCGACGAACTGGAGGACTCTCCGGAACGCATCCCCGTGCACGGGCCGCCGATCATCCAGGACATCGAGAACCGCGGCCAAGTCGACCATGTCGTGTTTGGCCAGCTCGCCATCGACGAGCATTCGGCGAATGGCGGCACGATGCGTTTCGAAGATCTGGGCCACGAAGCTGTCTGGCGTACCCTTGGACCGGCGCTGGATGATCTCGGCCGGCAGGTCGCGGGCAAAGGCCCGTCGCGCGACCACGCGATTGCGCCCGTCCTCGAACCAGAGCCAGCTGGGAATCGCCAGGCAGGTCTCGACCAGCGGCTGGGCCAGCAGAGGCGAAACGGTAGGCAGGGCATCCCGGGGATCGAACCCCTCGACGAAGCTCTGCGCGAACACGATCAGGCGGACGTGCATCGCCTTGCCTGGCAGCGCGTCACGGGGAAGCATGAGCCAGGGATGGGCCTCGTCCGCTTCCGCCGCAGCCAGTGCGCGAGGCGAAAGGAAGCTCAGATCGCGCACCTGCCGAATTGCCGGCTTCCCGAGCCAAGCCCGCTTCGCCGCATCGCTGACCACCGCCCAGAGGCTCGCCGGGGCGAGCTCGCTGATGTCGCGCGCGGTGCGCAGGAAGGACCTGCCGGGTCCGGCGGTCAGCAGCCGATCTGCCGCCGGCCCGGCGGATTGCAGCGAGCAGAACACGTTGTCCCCGCCACCGCCGTTGAAGATTGCGCTTGATCCAGTCGCCTGCGCCGTCTCGGTAGCGAGACGAGTCGATTCCTGCACGAACGCACGCACCGTCGGACGCGGGAGATGCCGGGCACCGGAGTACTCGATGTCGATCCGCGACACGTCTCGATATGCCTCCGTCAGGCTAGTGCCCAGCGACTGGCTTACCTGCCGCGCATAATCGCGCTCGTCGCCGATTGCGTCCTCGGTGACCAAGGTCAGGCAATGGAACGGCAGCTCCTGCCGGGCGAGGCAGGCCGCGACGATCGACGAATCGAGCCCGCCGGACAGCATGAGCAGGACCGGCCCAAGCAGCGAGGCTCGGGCCGCGACGCACTCCAACGCAACCTTGTGTAGTCGTTGAGCGGCTTCGTTCGCGTCTTCGATTTGGCTACTGCGCTCGGCAAAGGTCCAGGGCGACCAGAGCGGCTCGACGGTGCCTTCGCCGCCGGCGATCACGAGCCTTTGGCCTCCCGGCAATTCAAGGAGGCCGGCAAGGCAGGTTCTCGGGCCGCGCAAGTCACGGGCTGCAAGGTGTCGCGCGATCTCATCCCATGCGATTTCGGGTATGTAGAGTTCGCACCTGAGCAGGAGATCGACATCGGAGGCGATGACGGTTGCCCCATCAGTCTCGGCCACATAGCAGGGCAATTCTCCGAGGGGCGCCCGTACCACGTCGACCCGGCCGCCCTCGGGATCGCAAACGATGGCGACGTATGGCCCCCAGTAGCGCTCGATCAACTCGCCGCCGCGCGTTGCCGCGATGCGACCCGCTTCCGATGGACCCATCGCATCGATCGCACGGGTCCTGCCGCGCAGGAATAGCGATCCGAGGATGATCCCGTTACCGTTGAGCTGGATCGGGTTATCCTGGAATGTTGCAACGCTGACCCGGTCGTTCTCGAATGCGAGTTCGAGCCCGTCGATCTCGCGGACGCATTCCGCAAATCGCGCGGACAGGCCGGTATTGGCGTCTACAGCGGTCCGGACCAGTGCGACAAAGCGGCGGCGCATTACACGGCCAGGATCGGCGTGTAGGTGCGAACGGTATCGAGCCGATCGTTCACTAGCCATCCGCCGGATTGCACCCAGCAATGCGCGGCAAAGGGCCGGAGCCGGACGCCGAGCATGAGGTCGGCTGGCAAATCAAGCGCCGCAAGGCGGCGCGCTACGGCAATCGAACGGGACAGGCACTGGTCGTGGGAACGCACGATGCGTGCAGTCCATTCGAATGCCGCGGCAACATCGTGCATCGGTTGCGGCGCGGTTTCCGGAACCGCGCGTGGATTTGCCTTCGCCTCAGCTAGTTGGTGCAGGACCGATTGCAGGCTGCCGGACCGTAGTGAAAATCGTGTCCTAGTCAGCGTAACCATCGCGGCCAGCCGATGGTGGATGCCGACGCGGCTCGCAGGGGTTTCTATCAGGCTGGCACTTGGTGCGAAGCCTGCTCGAAAGGCGTTCGGTACCTGATCATCGGTCGTTTCCACGAGCATGCCTGATACAGCCAGACAAGCCAGAGCCCGAGACTCCTCGAGCTGCAACTCCCGGCGCTCGATCAATGACCGGAACGCCCGCTCGGCCGTCTCGCCGAGACAGAAATAGCGATCCGCGGCGAGATCGAGGAACAGCAAGCGGTCGCTCACGTCGCAGAACGAGATCCCTTTGCGCAGTGCATGTCCCATGGTGCGAGTCCGACGAGCGGCGCGCGGCACCGAGCCGCGCGCCGACCCTTCAGTCGTCGGTCAGCCCCGCCTGGAACTGGCCGAGATTCTCGTCGACGGGAATCCCGCCGGCGCCCAGGGTTTCGACGCTCGCGGCGCCGAGATCGATGATGTCGTCTTCGCGTACCATGATGCACTCCTGTGTGCTGCTGCGGGAATTCGCAGCACCCGGAGTGTATGAAGCGCCGGCCGTTATCCGAACTTTATACGGATTCTATATCGAGTTTGTTTGACGCACGGGGGCGGTCGCCGTTCAGTCGGCGCGGTACACGGCGCGCACGATATCGGCTGCGGCGCGGCGGCGGCGCCGATGATAGGATGTGCTGAGGCGGCGGAGCGTGTCACGCGCGCCCTCGGCTACTGCCGATGCTACCGCGGCGAGTTCCTCATCCACCTGGTCGAGTACCTGCGGTTCAACGGTCCGGATCGCGTGGAGGCGTGCGTTGAGACGATCAACAGCGCCTCGGTGCTCGCCGTTTGGCGAACGCCGGGCGATGGACAGAAATATCGCCGCGGTGCGATCGGCAATCGATCGATCGTCCTGACCGCCGGGCTCGGCGGTCGCGGTCTCTGGGCGCGGCCATCCACGGATGGCGAGCGCAAGCAGTTCCGCCGACCAGTCATAGAGATCCTTCAACGCCGGTTCGTCGAGCGCGGGAATGTGGAAGCCGCCGCTGGTGCGGGTCTCGACCAGTCCCTCTCCGGTCAGCAGGTGGAGCGCGTCACGTACAGGGGTCACGCTCGACGCCAATGGTGCCGCCAGCACCGCCGGGTCGAGCCGGTCGCCCGGCCGGAATTCGCGGCCCATGATGCGGCGCTTCAGTGCCTCATGGACGCGCTCGGCGGTTGCGCCCGAGTTCACGACACCGCTCGCCGTTCTTGTTCATAAGCCTCGACCATCGCCTGCTGATCCGGGCGGAGTGCGTCGATCGCGCCGAGCGGGCGGTCGGCTCCATCGCCGAGCAGCACCGACGGACACTGGCCTTCATAATTGCCGAGATTGGGACGATGCTGGCGATAGCCGACCAGCGCGGCCAGCTCCGGCGCAAAATGGCGCGCGACCTCGGGCGGATAGGCGAGCCATTGGTTCTCATAGGGCTTGAGCCAGCCGAGCGAATAACCGACAACCAGACCGCGCCGCACTGCGCCCGTCAGATTGGCGCCGGCACCATGCAGGGTCGAGCCAAGGAAAATGAGCGCCGCGCCCGGTGCCATCTCGGCCGCGAGCGGCGACTCGTCCGGCTCAGGCTTGAGCGCGCTGGAGCCGTGGCTCCGCGGCCACACGATTGTCGCGCCATTGTCGCACGTGAAGGGCGTCAGCGGCCACATCACGTTGACGAGATATTCTATCTCGCCGACCGGCCCGCGCCACATATCCTGGTCGCGGTGGGGAAGCTGCGCCGGGGCGCCGGGATGCACGGCGATCGCCTGGGTGGTGTTGAGCTGGATCCGGTCGCACCAGGGGGACAGCACCGCCTCGACGATACCGAGAATCAAACGATGTTGAACCAGCGCCGCCGCGCGGGGCGACCGGATGAGAAGGCGGCCGAACCGCTTCGTCGTCGTGCCGTAGAAGCCGCCCTGACCCAACGGCGTGCGGGCGAAACCGTCGGCGAGGTCGTCATCGAGCGCGCCGATCGTCGCGGGCGCCAGCGCGCCGGCGATAATGCAATAGCCATCGGCAAGAAGGTCTGCGGTGTGGCGCACGATCTCGTTCGAAAGGTCGAGGGTGTCGGTCATGCTCCGTCTCCGCTCGTCAGGCCGCAACGCGTCGGTCGACGCGCAGCGCGGCTGCCGTGGCACGTCCGGACTCAAGCAGGCTCGGCGTTTCCGGCGTGATCTCGATGCGGAGCGCCGCCAGCATCGTGCCGTCGATGACGCGCGGAAGCCCGAGCGGCATGCAGCGCCAGCCAAAGGCGAGGATCTGCTGGAACCAGCCCATCTCCGCGATCGCGCTATAGGCCGCGATGCCCGTCGCCAGCGCATGGTCGACGAGCGCGCTGACCAGCGTGTCGCGCACCTGGCGCCGCTCGCGCGCGCACAGCCGGCGATCAAGACAGAAGCGGGTGATCTCGAAAATATCGGCGTCGCGAGGCGGAGCATCCTCGCACAGATCGGCATAGAAGCTGTCGAGGATGTGCGGCCGCGTCGTCGGCAGCAGCCGGGCCGATCCGAGATGCGTGTCGTCCGGCCCTGCGAGGATCAGATAGGTGGCGTGGACGTCGTCGAACTGGTCGACCTCATAGGCGCCGTCGAGGACGGGAACGTCCCATTTGAGCAGGTCGACGAAGACCGACTTGCGAGCGGCGAACATCGCCCGGAGGACCGCGTCAGATGCCGGGCGCGCGGCGGATTGAAGGACATGCAGCATGGGTCTGGCTCCCTGACCGTGATCGGCCAAGGGTCAGCGAGAAGCCGGCTGCGCCGCTATACCGGAAAAGGGGTATATCAGCGGCGGAAGAGATCGGTGAAGGTCAGAGTTCCGTCGAACAGTGCCCGGATCACCAGCAATGTCCGCTTGTTCACTCCGTAGCGTTCGCAGGCGTCCCTGACATGGCGGGCGACCGTCTCCTCGCTGATGCCCAGGATGATGGCGATCTCCCAGTCGCCCTTTCCTCGGGCGACCCACAGCAGGCAGTCGCGCTGGCGGTCGGTCAGGACCCGCGGCTGCGGCACCGGCAGATGGCCGCGCTTGCTCCACAGGCGCCGGGCCGCCTCGAAGGCGAAGTTGCCGGCGAGCTGGGCGAGCGGCAGGTTCGTGTCGGGCATGGGCCGTCCCGCCTGGTTGGCGAACGAGCACGACCCGCGCGCCTCGCCCGGGACATTCGCGGGCACCGTGAAGCCGTCGCCGATTCCCTGGTCACGCCCAAGCGCCAGCATGCGCTGGTCGGCCGCCGTCAGCGGGATCATGAAGGGCATGCGCGACCAGCAAAATCCCGCGCTGGTCACATGGCTCGCGCGGTGCACCGGATCGCTGACGCCAAGTGCGTTGCCGTCATAATAGTCGGCCCATTGCGCGGGGTAATTGTGCAGCCGGATCGCGTTGCCGCTCGCCGCGACGATGTCGACATGGTGCGTCAGCGCGAAATATTGGAAGCCGATCTCGGCCGTTATCGCGGCCATCGCCAAGGCGAGATCATCGGCGCTTCCGACCGCTTCGACGACATGCATGAAATGCGTCGCCAGTGCGTGAAGGCGCATCGTCCAGCATTGCGACCGCGGGCGGCGTCTCAAGCCACCGGATACCCGACGATCGCCCTTTCCCGTTCGTACAGGCCAAACGACGGGTTCTCAGGCCGTCGCGGGGCGACTCCAGTAATAAAAGCGCAATATCACAGAGACTTTGGACACAAAAGTGGCAGATTATCGGGATCAAGGTGCACACCGCGTAAAGCCTCAGGCGATACAACCATTTTGGTTGCTCTTTGTGGCGACAGATTACGGCCAGCCGGAGCCCGCCGGTGAGCGATTCCGCCGGGGAATACCCTTTGTCGGACTGGCGCAAGGCGACGGGCTATCTGCAATTGCGCGGAATCGACCGCGCGGGACTCATGTGGGAATGGCTGCGCCGTGATCCCGACTATATTGCCTGGCACGTGCGCGCGAGTACCGCCACGCGCGGGGTGGCCCAGGATCCGCTTCAATGGGGGCTTCACTTTCGCCGAGCAGCCGGACCGCGCAGCACCCGCGGCCCGGATCATCTGGCATGCCGATCTCGATCCCGAAACGATCGGCGTCGCCGCGGTGCCCGCCGACCCGTCCGATCCCGACAGCCTTCGTATCGACCGGATTTCATCCTGGCTCGCCATGGCGGTCGACGCGGAGGGCCGCGAGCACGTGGTCCTGTCCGATGGCTGGCACCATATCCGGCTCGACATCGAGGAAGGTCGGCTGACCGGCCAGGAGGCGGTCCTTCTCCACTATCGGCTGTGCGGACTGGCTTCCGCAGAGAACCGGGTGCTGCCGCTGCGCCGTCTTCTCGACCTGTGCCGGCATCGCCGTTTTGCGCGATCACTGTTCCCATGCGATCCTCGCACCGACCGTTGGATCAACATGCTACGGGTGCATGATGCTGTCAGGGACGGCGCGAGCCAGCGCGAGATTGGCGCGGCGCTGTTCGGCGATGAGCGGGTGGCGCGCGACTGGGGCGGGGAATCGGATTCGCTGCGATCGCGTGTCCGTCGATTGGTGCGCGAGGCGCACGCCATGGCGCGGGGCGGATACCGGCACTTAATGCGGCGAAAGTCCTGACGGATCCACGCTACCTTCGGAGGTGCTCCATGGTGGGTTCTGCGTAGGCCCCTTGCGGTCGGAATTCGTGAGAAGGTGCCTTTGTCTTTCTGGCCAAGGCTGGGACTCTTTGCTGCCATTCACAGAAGCCGTGCTGAATGGCGGTATTCGGCAGGAGCGGACATTCTCGAATGGGGCGGAAGCCGGCCGCATATGCCCGACGCTGGGCCGAAAGCGGAATGTCTTTTTTGGACCGGGCTGCCGAGCGCGGCGACTATCTCGAAAGCGTCGACGAAATCCCCGAACCGCACGCGTTCGCCGCGCGGCTGAGCCTGGGGCATGCCGGTCACAGCCACGATTACGACCTGACCCTCACCGAGGATCACGACCATGGCGAGAGTGGGGTGTTGCTCGATGACGGCAGCTATATGGATGCGCACGAACGCGCCCATGCCAGCGATATCGAACGGCGCTTCGGCGGGCGGAGCGTGTCGACGGGTCAGATAATATTGTTCGGACTGACCGGCGGCCTGATCCCGTGTCCAGCGGCGATCACGGTGTTGCTGTTCTGCCTTCAGCTCAAGCAACTTGCGCTCGGTGCCGTGCTTGTACTGTCGTTCAGCGTAGGCCTTGCGATCACGATGGTGCTGGTCGGCGTCGCCGCCTCGCTCAGCGTGCGCCATATCCAGAAGCGCTGGTCGGGCTTCAACACCTTCGCGCGCCGCGCGCCCTACGCTTCGGGCGCGTTGATGCTGGTGATCGCGCTGTACATGGGTGTGTCGGGCTGGATCGGGCTGACCGGCGGGCACATGCCGCAGGTCTGAACCGCGTTAGCCGGTGCGCAGCAGCCACAGCGCGGCGACGAACAGGGTCTTCAGTTCGGGCAGGAACAGGCCGCTGGGCCAGCGACCGAGAAAACGCGTTCCATATGATTGACACGTCAGTGGAAATTTGCTGAGCGAAAACCATGGGGCTTGCGATCACCCCACGAGGCGACATGCTGAAGTATCGCGTCCTGCCTATTCAGTGGACGCATCATGCCTGCTTGCAATTCGCTCTCATCCGATGATCTCGATCGCTTGCCAAGCGTATCCGCGATAGTTGTTACCCGAAGGGCCGATGATTTCGCAAAAAAGGATAAGTCCGCGAGCCGCGGACGGGTTCTAGCCCGACGCGTCTCCACTTGCTCATTCTCGGGAATCGCCCAGTGATTCGTACGATTACTCGCGCGATGACGCTCTCCACATTTGCCGCATCGCTCATTCTCGCGCCGGTTTCTGGATTGAGCGCGCAAGAACGCATGCCTGCGCCCGCCGCCGATGTCATCACTTTGGGAGAGGCGCTGGACTATGCGGATTCCAATTATCCAGCCATAAAAGCAGCGCTCAACGAGCGCCTATCTGCGGCGCGGCAGATCGATGTCGCGCGAACCGCCTACCTACCGCAAATCAACCTATTGGCGCAGATCAATCGCGCGACCGCGAACAACATCACCGGTGTGCTCCTTCCGCAATCGACGCTTCCTGCGATTTCCGGACCCGTCCTGCCGGAATCCGGCCGGAGCGACTGGAACAGCGCCGCTGGCGTTCTCGCGTCATGGCGAGTTTTCGACGCGGGCCAGCGCGCGGCGCGGGTGGACGCAGAGCGCCAGAACGCCGCGGCCGCTGACGCCGATCTCAACCTGACGAGGCTTGAGGTCGCCAGGGCCACATTGGGCGCCTATCTTAACACCCTGGCGTCCAGCGCGTTGGTGGCCGCAGCTCAGGCCAATGTCGATCGACTGCAAACCTTCAGCAATGCGGTGCATGTTCTTGTTGCCAACCAGCTGCGGCCCGGCGTTGAAGCGCAACAGGCGGACGCCGCGCTCGCTTTGGGGCAAACCCGTTTGATCTCGGCGCAAGCGGATCTCGAAAGTCAGAAAGCGACCCTCGCGCGGTTGCTTGGCCGATCGGTCGATGGTCTGCGACTATCCTCGCCGGCCATTCCGAGCGTACCGGACAGTCTGATCTCACCGGCTCAATACGCCAAGGATCATCCCGCAGCGATTGCCGAACAGGCCCGGGTAAATCGAGAACGAGCTCGCCTCTCCGCGATTTCCCGCAGCTATGCCCCTTCGGTCGATGCGCTTGCCAGCGCCTACACGCGCGGATCGGGGCGCGATGCCAACGGAACATATTCTGGAGGAACGTCAGGTCTGACGCCGAACACAAGCAACTGGGCGCTCGGACTTCAAATCACGCTGCCGCTGGGGTCCTATCCGACGATCCGGGCTCAAGAGCAGGCGCAGCGAGCTTCGCTCGGCGCGGAACGGGATCGCTACGACGAAACCTTGCGACTGATCACAGAACGACAGCAGCAAACGCGCGCTGCACTGGTCGCCGCCATCGCCATCGCCAGGATCACGCCTGCCGAACTTCAGGCTGCGCAAACGGCCGAGGTCCAGCAGCGGGCGCGTTTCCAGTCGGGATTGGCGAGTGCCGTGGACGTAACGGTCGCCGAGGCCGCGCTTGCGCAGGCCGAAGCCCAGGAAGCGATCGCCAAGCTCAACGTGTGGCGCGCGCTTGGCGATTATGCGGTGGCGATGGGCGACCTCGCGCCGGTCCGCACCGCCTTGGCCGATCAGTAGGACGGCGACCCTATGTGGCTCATCCGCACGGCCTTGCGCCACCCGATCTCGATGGCCGTCCTCGCCGTCGCGCTGACCTTTGCGTCGTTGCTTTCGCTTACCCGAACGCGGATCGACATCCTGCCGGATCTCAACGCGCCCGTTATCTATGTCGCGCAGCCTTATGGCGGCATGAGCCCGCAGCAGATCGAGGGCTTCGTCTCTTATTATTACGAATACCATTTCCTCTATATCGACGGCATCGACACCGTTCAGGCCAAGTCGATCCAGGGCGCTTCGCTGCTGCGTCTCACCTTCCATCCCGGCACGAACATGAGCGAGGCGCTCGCCGAGACGGTCTCCTATGTGAATCGCGCTCGAGCCTTCATGCCGCCCGGAACGGTCGCGCCGTTTGTCGTGCGGTATGACGCCGGCACGCTCCCCGTCGGCTATCTCGTCTTTTCGAGCCCGACCAAGACGCTCGGCGAGATCCAGGATGTCGCTCTCAACAAGGTACGACCGGTTTTCGGGACATTGCCCGGCGTGTCGTCGCCTCCGCCGTTCGGCGGCAATCAACGCACCATCCTTCTCAATGTCGACCCGAACAAGCTCCGCGGCTTTGGCCTTTCGTCCGATGAACTGCTTCAGGCACTGGTATCCGGCAACAGCATCCAGCCCGCGGGCTCGGTCAATATCGGCACGACTCAGACGCTGGTGACGACCGACTCGACCGCGACCTCGATCGATACGTTGCTCGATATTCCAGTGCGATCCGGCCCCAGCGGCGCGGTCTATATGCGGGATGTCGCGGCGGTCGCGGACGGCTCCGACCTGCCGGCCGGTTACGCGCTGATCAATGGCAAGCGCACCGTCTACATCCCGGTCACCAAACGCGCCAGCGCATCGACGATCAGCGTCGTCAACGAGGTCAAGAGCAATCTGGCCAAGTTCCAGTCGCTGCTGCCGGACGATGTCACGGTGAGTTACCAGCTCGACCAATCGAAATATGTAACCGACGCCCTGTGGGCCGTGGTGCGCGAGGGCGCATTGGGCGCTGGTCTCGTGGGCCTCACGATCCTCCTCTTCCTGGGCAGTTGGCGGAGTGCGGTGATCGTCGTCGCGATCATACCCGTCGTGCTGCTTACGGCCGTCATCGGACTCTGGCTTGCCGGGCAGACGATCAACATCATGACGCTCGGCGGACTGGCGCTTGCCATCGGCATTCTCGTCGATGAAGGCGTGGTCCTGCTCGAACATATCGATTTCCACCGCGCTGGCGGAAAGCCGCTGGCGCGTGCGGTGCTTGATGCCAGCGGCGAAGTCGCCGTGCCCCGATTGCTCGCCATGATGTGTATCGTAGCGGTGTTCCTGCCCGCCTTCTTCATGAGTGGCCCGGCCCAAGCGCTCTTCCTGCCGCTCTCTCTCGCCGTCGCGTTCGCCATGGCAGCATCCTACCTTCTCTTCACGATCTTCGTGCCGATCCTGTCCAACTGGCTGGGGGACGACCGGAAGGCGCGCGAAGAGGCGCATTGGTATCAGCGGATTCGGGGACGCTATGCCGCGGTGCAGAAGCGCTTGGACGGTCGGCGATCCGCTCTCCTGATCGCTTACGCGATGTCGGCCGTGCTGGTGGTCGCAGGCGCGAGTTTCGTCCTGCGAACGGAGTTGTTCCCGTCCAGCGCCGCCAATGAAGTCCGGCTCCGGATGGATGCGCCCGACGGTACTCGGATCGCGATGACCGAACGACAGGCACAAGATGTCCTGAAGATCGTCGATCAAGAAGCCGGCGCCGGCAACGTCGACCTATCGCTCTCCTATATCGGTGGGCAGCCCTCATCCTACCCCGTCAATCTCGTCTTCCTGTGGACCGCGGGTTCGCATGAGGCGATCATGAACATCTCGCTGAAGCCAGGCTCCAGCATTGCGCTTGCGCCGCTGATCGCGCGCCTGCGACAAGTGCTGCCCCAGCGCTTCCCCGGGAGCACTTTCTCGTTCGAGCCGGGCGATCTCGTCAGCCAGATCCTTGGCTTCGGCTCAAGCACCGTCGCCGATGTTGCGGTGATGGGCGGGCAATATAAGGACGTCGCCGGCTTCGCGCAGAAATTGAAGGAGCGTCTCGCGGCCGCCCCCGAACTTGCGGACGTCAAGTTTGGCCAGTCGCTTCACTATCCCAATGTCGACGTTCGCATCGATCGTATTGCTGCCGGGGACGTCGGCGTGACAGCGGACAAGGTCGCGCGGGCGGTCGCCGCCGGAACAGCTTCCAGCCGTTTCATTACACCAAACTATTGGCGCGATCCCAAATCGGGCATCAGCTATCAGGTCCAGCTCCAGGTTCCCCAACCCAAGATGACGTCGGTCGCGGATGTCGGGAACCTGCCGGTGACCGGCACCGACGGATCGTCTGTTCTTCTGTCGCAAGTGGCCCAGTTGCGCCAGCAGGCCGTTCCCGGTGAGCTCGATCGCCAGAACGGACAATGGGTCGTCAGCGTGACCGCCAACCTGGCAAAGGCGGATGTCGGCCGTGCGGCCAGCGCGATCGATCGGGCGATCGCCGACATCGGCGCGCCACCCAAGGGGGTCTCGGTCCAGGTGCGCGGTCAGGTCGATGTCATGAGAGGCGTTTTCGGCAATCTCGGCATTGGACTCGGGGCGGCGATCCTCGTGATGCTGCTGCTCCTGACCGCCAATTTTCAGTCGATCCGCCTGGCGCTCATCGCCCTGTCCGCGGTTCCGGCCGGCCTCATGGGCTCTCTCGTGATGCTCGCGGTGACGGGCACGAGCCTCAATCTCGAAAGCTTCATGGGCATCATCATGGTGGTGGGCGTGGCACTGGCGAACGCTATCCTCCTGGTCACCTTCGCCGAGCACAATCGCCGTGCCGGCAAGACATCGTTCGAGGCCGCCTACCTGGCAGCCGATGAACGGCTCCGGCCGATCCTGATGACCAGCCTTGCGATGATCGCGGGCATGTTGCCGATGGCGCTTGCGATTGGCCAGGGCGCGCAGGAAACCGCGCCGCTCGGACGCGCCGTGATCGGTGGCCTACTATTCGCGACCGCCGCGACGCTCATCGTCCTCCCCATCGTGTTCGGTCTGGTTCAGCGCGGCGCCGCTCTGGCTTCTGTGTCCCTCCACCCGGACGATCATCCTGACGCCCAGCTTGTGGAGCAGCCGCAATGAAGTTTTCGGTGCCCGCCTTCCTGTCGATCTGCCTCGCTCTCGCAGGGTGTGGTCGCGATCAAAGCCAGACCGCGCCAGTCGTCAAGCCCGACCAGGTCGAAGTGGTCAGAGTCCAGAGTTCGAACCTCTCGACGACGGTGTCCTTGCCAGCGCAGCTCCAGCCTTATGAAACGGTCGATATCTTTCCGCGCGTGGCGGGCTTCATCCGCGATATCACGGTCGATCGAGGCTCTGTCGTCCGCCGAGGACAGCCGCTTGTCCGTCTGACCGCACCCGAACTCGGTGCTCAGCGCGAGCAGGCGCAAGGCGTTCTTCGTGCCGCACTAGCCAAGGCGGCGGCGGACAATGCGACCTATGCGCGCTTGGCGAATGCGGCGAAAACCCCGGGCGTCGTCGCTGAAAACGACGTGAATATTGCGCACCAGACAGCGGCTGCCGACAACGCGCAGGTCGCCTCGGCGCGGGAATCGCTTCGCAATGTCGGACAGCAGGAAGCCTATTTGACCATCACCGCGCCGTTCGATGGGGTCATTACCGCGCGCAACCTTCATCCCGGGGCGCTGGTTGGACCATCCTCGAGCAGTCCCGGCGCCCAGCCTATCCTGCAAATGGCGAACGTGAGGCGGCTTCGCCTCGTCATCGCGGTGCCGGTGGTCGATGTTCAGGACGTGCGGGTGGGGCAGATCGTCAGTTTTACGGTACCCAGCGTCCCCGGCCGCAAATTCGAGGCGCCGGTCGCCCGGATTGCCGATGCGCTCGATAATCGTACCCGGACAATGGCGATCGAATTGGACGTACAGAATTCGGAGGCAGTCTTGACGGCCGGTGAATTTGCGACGGTGCAATGGCCGGTACGGCGCCCAATGCCGACCATGCAAGTTCCGCAGACAGCCATCGCCAACGATCAGCAGACGCAGTTCGTCATCAAGGTTGCAAACGGAACCGCCCACTGGATCACCGTGACAACCGGCATGACGGTCGACGGCAAAACCGAAATCTTCGGCACGATCAATCCGGGCGATTTTGTCGTCAAGCGCGCGAGCGACGCGCTCCACGATGGAGCGACGGTGCGAGCGAAAAAGGCGCCACCAGAACCATCCGCCAAGGCTGCTTGATTTCCCAGGCTCAGCTGGTCTTTAGCTCCCGCAAGGTGGCGGGGACGCCGCCACGAGCGGGTGCGGCGACGAACAGCGTTTTGAGGTCAGGCACGAACAGACCCGTACGTGCGCCGGCAGCGGTCGAGACGCGCACCGGTTCACCGCCGGCGTCCTTCGTCGACGACACGTCCACATGGCCTGCGCCGCAGATCAGCAGGAAGCAATCGCCGTCGATGTACAGATCATCGGCGTCGCCGCAAGCCGAACGAGTCGAGATCACGTCGCCCTTGGCAGCATCACGAACCTGAAGCGCCGCCGGGAGCCGATAGGCGAGCGCGAACGACTGCAATTGGCGCTCTGCTGATGGTCCGGCCTGTCGTGCGTGAACGACCGCTTGGGTCAGGAGCGGACGTTCGCGTGCCGCCCGGCAAACGGCGAGAATTGGTCGGTTCTTGCCGGAACGGTGGCCCGGTGAACGACCGATTTCAGGATCGCAAAATGGACGCCGGAAGGTTCGCGACTAGCTGGGGAGCAGGCGCCTCGCGCCGGTGAAGCGGCGCGACCGCGCTCTACGGCTCGAAGCCAGGCTTCTCGCCGCCGAGCCCCGTTTCCGGGTCTCGGCCTGGCGGTGACGATCGGCTGGCGCGGGTCAGCGCTGCTGACCTGATGGAGCGGGGCTGAGGACGCACACTGCCGGACTGCTGCGCAGCCGGACAGGGTGCGGCGCCTGATGGCGGCCCCGCAGGCACTCCGGCCTCTCGGTCGGGCGGTGCGCCCGGTTTCGCAAAGCCGGCGACAAGTGCCGCCCTGGCCTTGCGAAGCCCGACCCAGCACCGCTCATCCGCCCGCGCCGGCCGGGGGTCCATCTTTTGTTGGCGGCGGCTTTGCCGCCGGGAAGTGCTGCGGTCGCCGCTCGCGCGGCGGCGCTGTTTGTGGCCTCTCCCGGTGGCGCGGGAGTGGGCGGCGCTCCCTGCTAGGCCCGCTCGCGTCCCCGGCAAGCCGTGCTGCGCCCGGCTCCTTCACTGCGTTGCGGCCCTTCGGGTGCCGGGGCCGCTCAAGCGGCCCTCTCCGGTTCGCATCTTGCCGCCCACCCCCGCTTCCGGGGGAGGCCATGGTGGTTTTGGGGCGGTGCAGGAGGTGAACGATGCGTGCTCCCACGACCGTCCGCGCGCGCGGCAAGGGCCGGAAATCCCCAGCGTCCAGCGCCGGAACTTCAACCCCGACCGAGGCCCGGACCAAACCCGAAACGGCTCGCACCAGTCTTTATGACGAGGTGACCGGGCGGATCATCGCCGAGCTTGAGGCGGGCCGCTTTCCGTGGGTTCAGCCTTGGGGGCGTCCCGATGGTGGTGGCAGCGCGGTAAGCCCCGGCCTGCCGCGCAACGCGCTTACCGCGCGCCGTTACTCTGGCGTGAACGTCCTTATCCTGTGGGGCGCGGTCATCGAGCAGGGCTTTCCCTCGCAGGGCTGGCTTACTTTCAAGCAGGCGCTTGAGGCGGGCGGCTGCGTCCGCAAGGGCGAACGCGGCACCGCCGTAGTCTATGCCGACCGCTTCACCCCCGAGGCCGAGAAGGCGCGCGCCGTCGAAACCGGCGGCGACGCCAAGACAATTCCGTTCCTGAAACGCTTTACCGTGTTCAACGTCGCGCAGTGCGAGGGGCTGCGCCCCGGCCTCGCGCCCGAGGCGATCCCCTTGCCCGAACGCCAAATCGTGCCGGTCGCCGAGGAAGTGATCGCGGCGAGCGGCATCGAGTTCCGCGTGGGCGGCAACCAAGCCTTTTATGTGCCCTCGCAGGATTATGTGCAGGTGCCGCCGCAACCGGCCTTTTTCGAGCAGATCAATTATTACCGGACCTGCCTGCACGAACTTTGTCACGGCAGTGGACACAAGTCGCGGCTGAACCGAAACCTCGCGGGCAGCTTCGGATCGAAGGATTATGCCCGCGAGGAATTGATCGCCGAAATGGGTTCGGCCTTTCTCTGCGCGGCCCTCGGCATCGTCCCGACCGTCCGTCATGCCGATTACCTTGGCAGTTGGCTCGCCGTGCTGCGCGAGGATAACCGCGCGATCTTCCGCGCAGCCAGCGCCGCCAGCAAGGCCGCCGACTGGCTGCTGGCCCGGCACGCCGCCGCCCAAGCCGAGGCAGCCCAAGGCGACGCTGGCGAACGGAGGGCGGCATGATCCTGTTGACCCCCGAGCTTCACGCCGCGCTGCGCGTGAATTCCGACCGCTCCGCCGAGAGCGATCATGATCCCGTGCCCGTGGTCAAATTCTTCAACCCGCTGGGCGCGGCGACGTGGTTGGCAACCGAGCTTTATGACGATGGCGACACGCTGTTCGGGCTGGCCGACCTTGGTTTCGGTTGTCCCGAACTTGGCTGTTTCAGCCTGTCCGAACTGGCGAGCATCCGCCTGTCGTTCGGCCTCGGCATCGAGCGCGATATCGGCTTTTCGACGACCGCCAGCCTGTCGGTTTGGGCCGACACCGCGCGTCGGGCCGGTTCGATCAGCCAAGCCCAATCCATCATCTGGCGCATCGAGTCCGCGCCGGTCCCCGAGCTTCCGACCAATCCCGAAGACGGGAAAGGTGGATAACGCGCGGCGCGTAACGCCGCATATCGTAAGCCGGTCCGCCTACCCGCAAAGATCGACGGACCGGCACTCACAAGGAGTGCTGACCATGAAACTCGATTTTATCCCGCTCGACAAGCTGGTCGTGAGCAAGGCCAATATGCGTTACGGCAAAAAGGCCCCGGACGTGTCCGATATCCTGCCGACCGTGCGCAGCCGTGGCATCATCCAGCCGGTCATCGTTCGCCCCAATTGCGCGCCTGACGGCTTCGAGATCGTCGCCGGAAGCCGCCGCTTCCATGCCGCGAAGATCGTCGCCGAGGAACGCCGCGCGGCGGGCGAAACCACACCGGAGCCCCAAGACTCAATGCTCCCCTGTGCGATCCTCGACGAGGGCGACGATGCCGCCGCCATCGAGGCGTCAATGATCGAGAATATGGCGCGGCTCGACCCCGACGAGGTGACGCAATGGGAGAATTTTACCCGCCTCGTGCGCGAGGGCCGCAAGGTCGAGGACATCGCCGCGACCTTCGGATTGCCCGACCTCACCGTCAAGCGCGTGCTGGCACTCGGCAACCTGCTCCCCGCCATCCGCGACCTCTACCGCAAGGAACGGATCGACGCGGCGACCGTGCGCCACCTGACGATGGCGTCGAAAAGCCAGCAAAAGGCGTGGCTGGCGCTGGCCGACGACGAGAATGCCTATCTGCCGACCGGCCACCAGTTGAAATCATGGCTGTTCGGCGGGCAGTCGATCCCGGTCAAACATGCGCTGTTCGACGTGGAGGCGAGCGGCCTTGCGACCATCGCCGACCTGTTCGGCGAGGACCGTTATGTCGCCGATGCCGATGCTTTCTGGACGGCGCAGAATGCCGAAATCGAGGCGCGCCGCGCCGCCTATGTCGAACAGGGCTGGGCCGATGCGATCATCGTGCCGCCGTCCGATCATTTTTCGACATGGGAATATGAGAAGGCGGGCAAGCGCAAGGGCGGGCGCGTCTATATCGACGTGCGCGCGAACGGCGAGGTGATCGTCCATGAAGGCTATGTCTCCGGCAAGGAAGCCCGCCGGATCGCCAAGGCCGAGGGGTCGGAGAACGGGAACGGGACCGGCCAGAAAGCGGCGCGGCCCGAGGTGACATCGACCATGCAGACCTATGTCGATCTGCATCGCCACGCCGCCGTCCGCGCCGCGCTGACCGGCCATCCGGCGGTCGCGCTACGCCTGATGGTGGCCCATGTCATCGGCGGTTCCCATCTCTGGAATGTGAAGGCCGAGCCGCAGTCCACCCGCAACGACGAGGTGCGCGACAGCCTCGACAACAGCAAGGCCGAGGCGGATTTCGACGAGCGCCGCCGCGCGGTTCTGGCGGTTCTCGGCTTCTCCGCCGAGGAACCGACCGTGACCGGAGGAAACGGCGACGATTATGGCGTCGTCGGCATCTTCCAGCGGCTGCTCGACCTTCCCGATGCGGTCGTCATGGAGGTGATCGCCATCGTCATGGGCGAAACACTGGCGTCGGGCAGCGCCGCCGTCGAGGCGGTGGGCATGAAGATTGGCGTCGATATGGCCCGCTGCTGGCAGGCCGACGATGCCTTTTTCGGGCTGATCCGCGACCGGGAAGTGCTGACCCGGATCGTCGCCGAGGTGGCGGGCGAAACCGTCGCCAGCGCCAATGCGGGGGAAAAGACCAAGACCCTGAAACGCATCGTCCGCGATCATCTCGACGGCACCAACGGGCGCGACCGGCGCGAAAGCTGGGTGCCGCGCTGGATGGCGTTCCCGCCCGCCGCCTATACGGCGCGCGGCGGCGTCGGCACCGTCGCGGCCCATGCCAAGGCGCAGGCGGCACGCGAGATCGAGCGGCTCCGCCCAAGCGACGACGAGCCTGATCCGACCGCACCCGGCGCGGTGATGGCCCCGCCGGACCCCGACGACGAGGCTGACCGCCTCGCCGCCTGATCCCTTGCGGGCGGCGGGAAACCGCCGCCCGCATCCTTCCATTCTCGAAAATTCGGCCGCGCGCCCTCGCCCTGATGGGCTCGGCCGCGCGGGAAAGGAGACCATCATGGCCGACCGCGTATCCGCGAGCATCACTATCGGCGGCACCCTGCCGCGATCCCTGCTGCCCGATCTCGCCGCTCTCGTTCAGGAGCAGGGACTGTCCACCGAATGGGATGGCGAAACCTTCACGCCCGCGATGTTTCGCGAGGGCGTGCCGCTCGAACTCATGGCGCATGAAGTGGCCTGGGGCCGGTTCGAGGGCCTCGAAAGCTGGTGTATTACGCATGGCTTGCCCTTCGCCCGCTGGTCGGGCGCCTATTCCGGCCAGTGGGGCGCCGAGCGTGCCGTGTTCACCGGCGAGGGCGAGGTGCAGTGCTATGCCGCCGACGAGGACGATTATCTCCTGATCGGCCGCTGCACCGTCGAACGTCTCGGCAGCTACGAAGCGATCCTCGCCCACTTCGCGGCGGGCGATTTCGCCGTCCCGCCGCTGCGGCTGATACCTTGAAACGGCAGGAAAATGGGTCTGGTTCGCCCGCTCCCGCGCGGCGCGGCGGTCAACAGAGTTGCCCGCCGCCGCTCATGCGGCGGCGCGATGCTCGCGCCGCGCCGCGCCCCAGACCTCGCGCGCGGCGTCGGCGTTCATCGCGGCGATACCCAATCCCACGATCAGGTCGGGCCAGGCCGATCGCCAAACCGACGCCGTAACAACCGCCGCCGCAATGATCGCCAGATTGGCGAACGCATCGTTACGCGCCGACAGGAACGCAGCCTTGGTCAGGCTCCCGCCATGATGCCGGTAGCGCGCGAGCATGACAGCGCAGCTCAGATTGACCGCGAGCGCGCCAAGCCCGGTCAGTGACAACGACACGGCGTCTGGCGCGACCGGAACGCTGAATTTCTCCCATGCCATCCAGAGCGTCGCAACGCCCGGAATTAGCAGGATTGCAGCTAGCGCCATGCCAAGTCGCGCCCGGTTTCGGACCGTCCAGCCAAGCGCGATCAGGATCAGCAGATTGACCGACGTGTCTTCGAGAAAGTCGATCGAATCGGCGAATAGCGACACCGATCCGATCGTCAGCGCGACCACGAACTCGACCGCGAAATATCCGAGATTGAGCACCGCGACCGCGCCGATCACGCGGCGCAGACCGCTGTTTTCGGTTCCGGTCTGATCGTTCATCGCGGCATTTCCTTTTCATCCTCCCGCGGCGGAAGGCGTGCGGCGAAGCTTGGCGGCAGGCGGACGACGATCATCGACATAGTGCTGGCTCTACGTCCTTTCGCGCCAGACCCGAAACCCTGACCGTCGTCATCGGCTACGCCGACGGCAATGTCGGCGGCCTCGCCGTTTGTGTGTTTGGACGGTCGATCCGATAGCGTGCTGGTGCGTCCCGTCCGCGCTGTGTTCGCCTGATCCCTCGCGCGGGATGTACCGGCGGAATGGTCGTCATCATTGCTGCCGTGCCTTGAACCGTTTCGGCTCCTCGGGCGCATGACCTGGGACGGCCGCGACCCTGCGAAACCATCGCCGCGCGGCTTATTTCCCCGCCCGCCAGGGCGGGCTCCTCGCGGTCGCTGCGCTTCAAATAAGCCGCCGGCTCCGGTCCTCCGCTTCGCTCCGGCCTACCGGTTCGCAGGCCCGCTTTGACCGTCCCTCCGGTCCGCCCATCGCCCGGAAACGGTTCGGGGCGACTTTTCAGGAGACGAACAATGCCCGCCATCGGTTATGTCACTCGCGAAGGAGAAGGCTTCAAGGGCCAGCTCAAGACGCTCTCGATCCGCACCGACATCGAGATCATTCCCAACACCCGCAAGTCCGGCGACACCCAGCCCGACTATCGCGTATCGGCGGCCGGCGTCGAGGTCGGAGCCGGATGGGTCCGGCGCGGCGAAATGAGCGGCAAGGACTATGTGTCGCTGTCGCTCGCCGCCCCCGAATTCGGCCCGCGCCGGCTCTACGCCAACCTCGGCCGCGCCGCCGGGCAGGATGACGACGACGCCTTTGCGATCATCTGGAACCCGGCCGATTGAGCGAACCGCCCCGCGTCCCGCAAGGGCGCGGGGCATCACCGCTGGCCCGAAACGAGGGGGGTCGGAATCGCATGGGTCGATTTGCGACCCTGCCGAAGATGGCCGGATCGATCCAATCCGCGCTCATCAGCCGACGCACGATGCATTGGCCCAGATGGACCGAAATCATGGACGATATCGCCGAACGCGCGCAGGCCGCACGCGAGACCTGCCCCTTCCTCACCGCCAAGCAGGCGGCCTTTCATCTCGGCCTCGCCTACTCGACGCTGAAGCGCCTTCGCCAGACGGGCAATGGTCCGAAATGCCGCCTGCATGGCCGCACTTGGCGCTATCATATCGCCGATATCGAGGCATGGTCGGCGGCCCGTGCGCGTGGAGGCCATCATGGTTGAGCGCCGCGACCTGCCGCTCTTCGCCTGGGGCAACGCGCTACGCGCCGCCCGCGCACGCCGCACAAGGTTGCGCCACCGCGCCGTCCTGCTCGGCGCCGGGATCGCGTGCCTCGGCCTCACGATCGCGTTGCCGCCGCTGCCCCGGCTGGTCTGGAATGCGAGCGCCAGCGCACCTATCGGCCTCTATGCCGTGTCGCCCGGCGCGACGCTCAGGCGCGGCGACATGGTGATCGCCTGGCCACCGGCCGAAGCGCGGCAACTGGCCGCGAACCGCCACTATCTGCCCAGCAACGTGCCGCTGGTGAAGCGCGTCGCCGGTATTGCCGGGGACATGATCTGCGCGGTGGATCGCGTGGTGACGGTGAACGGTCTGCCGGTTGCAACGCGACGTGTCGCCGATGCAGCGGGCCGACCGCTGCCCGCGTGGCAGGGATGCGTCCGGCTGGGGCCGGGAATGCTGTTCCTGCTCATGAGCGAAACGCCGGACTCGTTCGATGGACGCTATTTTGGGCCAACCTTGGCGCAGGATGTCATCGGCAAGGCGACCCCGTTGTGGCTACGCTGAGGACGGTCGCGCTCACCATCGCGCTGCTGTTTGCAACCCCCGCCGCCGCCGATCCACTTGATCGCTGGCGAGCGGAGATCGCCGAGGCGTCCGCTCGGTTCGGCGTGCCGGTGGCTTGGATCGAACGGGTGATGCGGGCTGAAAGTGGTGGCCAGACCATGCTCAACGGGCGGCCGATCACCAGTAGGGCGGGCGCATTGGGCCTCATGCAATTGATGCCCGCGACCTGGACAGCGATGCGGGCAGCGCTCGGCTTAGGCGGCAATCCGCATGATCCGCACGACAATATTCTCGCAGGCACGGCCTATTTGCGCGCGATGTATGACCGCTTCGGTTATCCCGGCTTGTTCGCCGCCTACAATGCCGGTCCCGGCCGATATGCCGCGCATCTGGCGTCGGGCCGTGCGCTTCCAGGCGAAACCCGCGCCTATCTTGCCGAGGTCACGAGCGACCGGCCGAGGGTGATCAGCAATGAGCCCAGACCGTCGGCCGGCATGTTTGTTGTGCTCGCAACCGCAACGCAGCCTTCCGGCCAAACAAATGCTGACGCGCCGGCACCGAGCCTGTTCGTCGCCTTGACCTCGACCGTCCCTGGCCGAGAAACAGGGGCGCGCTAGTGCGGGCGACTGCCGAGGAATCGTTTCGTGTTTGAGCGGCCTTCCGCTGTCTCAACAGCCTGTTCGGCATGGGCGCACTCGTCGCCGCGAACCGAGCCGTCGCGGCAGCCGACGATGATCTTGCGGGCCTCATCGAGATTCGCGGCGAAATACTGTGTGCCGCGCGGCCCCGCGATCGCGGCCGGAACGAGTCCCGAACCGACGCTGGTCGGAGGCGCCGTAACCGGATCGATGACGGGCCGCAGAACGAACCCGATCGCAAATCCTGCGACCAGCACGACAGAAGAAATGACGACGGATTTACGCTGCATCATGACGACGAAACTCGGCTGGTGGTTATCCGTATCATACCAGATTCACTGGCTTTTCGCAAAGCGCAGATACCCCGCATTCGGATGAAGAAGGCGACGAGGCAGCACACCGTGATCGCCAGTTCGTCGCGGTGGGTGGGTGGGGCTCGTCTCGGCAAGGCCCAGCATGACGGGCGGCGAAGCGGCTGTGCAAGGCCGGCGGCCCCTCCAATTTTGCTGCGAGATTGAGCGTGCTTCGCACGCGCTTTTGTTCGTTTTCATCGCAACAAAATCGGTTCCTCCGCCGCCGCTGCGCGGCGCTTCCGGCTTCGCCTCCAGCGGCCCTGACAGCCGCTCCGCCACCCGTCTTCGGAGGTCTGTCCTCAATGAGGAGGATTTCAAGCGAAGGAGACGATCATGACCATGTTTCAACCCATTGGTGCGGCGTCGGACCGCGTTGTGGCGACGCTCGTGGCAGGGCTCGAAATCGAGTTAGGACGGGGCGCAGGCGAGGCGCTGGCACAGCGGTTCCTGGAGGCCGAGGAGAGCGATTTCCTGTGGGATGCGAGGGTGTCGGAGCGGTGGCTCGGGGCGTATGAGAGCATCGACGAGGAGGATTTCGAACTCGATCGGGTGGCGATTATCGGGCGGCTGGATGGCCGTTGGTTCGCCGCGGTGAGCATCGTCGATGGCGATGGAAACGCGCATGGATTGATGGGGCGGCGCAGCTTCAGGAGCGAACGCCAGGCACGCGAAGCGTTCGCAGCGACGCATTGATAGAAGCATCGGAAACGCCGGGACAGGGTGCCGGACAGGCATTCTGTCCCGGCCTTTTTTTGCCTCGGCTCGGGCGACATGGGCGGGCAGCAGGATAGCCGAAATGGGCGACAGGAGCGGTCCAGGCGGGAGGGCGGCGTAAGGCAAGATAAAGCTATGGCACCGGTGTCCCATAAGCCTTTGTCTGCACGTCGTTTTTTGGAGTCATTCCTGGCACTGCCTTCTCAGCACCAGTGCCGTTCCGCGCCGAAAGGACGGTATTCCGCCCTGTACGGCAGCACCGGTTTTCATATCACGGGCTGCGCGGCATGCTTCCTCTTCCACGCCTCCGGAATCAGGAAAATGGCCGACGACGACAGCTTTGAACCGCGCCTCGGGCGCCAGCGCCAGCAAGGCGGCAAGCGCGCCCGGCGCTATCTCGGCCGCGTCCTCGCCGCTGCCAACCTTGCGCGCGGCGGCACGGCGCCGCCGGGTCTCGCGCGGGGAGCATTCTCGGGCACCCGGATCGGGCGCGGCGCGGGTGTCGGGCGGATGCTTGCCAGCCGCGGCGGTCATGCGGCGTCGAACGGTCGCCGTGTCATCGTCAAGGCAAGCATCGTCAAGCTCGCTGGCAAGGGCGCGTCAGCCGCTGCCGCGCACCTGCGCTATCTCCAGCGCGACGGCACGACGCGCGACGGTGAACGCGGCAAGCTCTACGGGCGTGATGCCGATACCGTCGATGGCAAGGCGTTCGGCGAGCGCGGGTCTGGCGATCGCCACCAGTTCCGCTTCATTGTCTCGCCCGAGGACGGCGATCAATATGACGATCTGAAACCCCTGACCCGCCGGCTCATGGACCGGATGGAAGAGGATCTCGGGACGAAGCTCGACTGGGTGGCGGTCGACCATTTCAACACCGGTCATCCGCACACCCATATCGTGGTGCGCGGGAAGGATGATCGTGGCGCCGATCTCGTCATCGCCCGCGACTATATGACCACGGGCTTCCGCGAGCGCGCCGCTGAGCTGGTCGATCTCGACCTTGGGCCGCGTACCCACCGTGAAATTCACCAGACGCTGCGCGCCGAAGTCGAGCAGGAGCGGCTGACCTCGATCGACCGGGCCTTGCTCAAGGGGGCGGACGCCGAGCGGGTGGTGGCGATCCATGGTCGCGATGCCTTCGACCAGACGCTGCGCGCCGGCCGGCTGGCGAAGCTGTCGCGCCTGGGCCTGGCCGAACCGCTCGGTGCCGGACGCTACATGCTCGCGCCCGACCTCGCTGACACACTCCGCACGCTGGGTGAGCGCGGCGACATCATCCGCACGATGCAGCGTGAATTTTCTCGCGCCGCGATCGCCCGGGCGCCGGCAGACCAGGCGATCTACGATCCGGCTGCACCCGATGCCCGCCCGCTGGTCGGCCGCGTACTAGCGCGCGGGCTCGCCGACGAACATGCCGATCGCCATTATTTGATCGTCGACGGCGTGGACGGACGCAGCCATTATGTGGCGATCGGCAAGCCTGTCCTGAGCTTCGCCGAAGGGGGCACGGAAACCGATGCCAGCTTGCCGCGTGGCGCGATCGTGCGGATCGATCCGGTCAGCCCGACAGTACGGGAGGTGGATCGGACCATCGCCGCGGTCGCCGCCGCCAATGATGGACTATATGATGTGGATACCCATCTTCGCCACGATCCGACCGCCACCCAGGCCTTTGCCGAAACCCATGTCCGGCGGCTCGAGGCGATGCGACGGATATCGGGTATCGTCGAGCGCGAGCCGTCGGGCCGCTGGATCATTGCGCCGGACCATCTGACACGCGTCGCGGCCCATGAGGCGGCGAGGCTGCGGGACCGCCCGGTCGCGATCACCATGCTGTCGGCGCAGCCGCTCGATCGGCTGATCGATGCCGAGGCTGCGACCTGGATCGACCGGGAGCTTGTTTCGGCCACGCCCGAGCCTGCTCGCGATGCCGGGTTCGGCCACGAGCTGCGCGATGCCCAGGAGCGTCGGCGGCAGTGGCTGGTGGCGCAGGGTTTTGCTGAGGAAACCGGGGGCAGCGCGACGTTTTCGAACGGCATGATCGCGGTTCTCCAGCGGCGTGAGTTGCTTCGGGTTGCAGGCCAGTTCGCCGACGAGCTGAAAATGCCGTACCGGGAAGCTGCCGAAGGCGCCCGGATCGAGGGCATCTATCGCCGGCCGGTCGATCTCGTCAGCGGGCGTTTTGTGCTGATCGAACGCGCCCGGGATTTCACGCTGGTGCCGTGGCGACCGGCGCTCGATCGTCAGGTCGGAAAATCGGTCTCGGGACTGATGCGTGGGGACGGCATCAGCTGGAGCTTTGGCCGGGGACGGAGCGGACCCACCATATCCTAGCGAAAAAGTTCGAGGCGGGCAGAGATTGGGACTTGCATTTATTTGCCGCGATTGAGCCCCATGCAGCCGCATTTAATGTGGCAAAATTGGCCTGTCTTCGATAGAGATAATGCGCTCGCCTACGTGAGCAGGGGGACCGCTATTTGTGACGCTCGTGATTACCACCTGTACGAATCGCAAGCGGAAGCCAGTCCCTGACAGTCTCCATGTGTCTGCTCTCAGGCAAGCAAAGATTGCCGATCTGGCAACGGATTGGGTCAGCCGCCTTGCTGCCGAGCCCGCTGTTTTTGCCGCCAGCGAGATCTATGGCGGCCGAGCGTTCCAAGAAGCGGTGCTGGCGGCCGAGATTCTCGATGCGCAGTTGATGGTAGTGTCCGCTGGGCTCGGGCTGGTTTTTGGGAATGAGCGGGTCCCACCCTATTCCTGCACCGTTCTTATCGATGCGCCTGACAGCGTCGGTGCCCGGGTTCTCGGTGACTTCAGCATAGGTCGCTGGTGGCAGGCGCTCAGCGCTGTGTCGCCCTATCGGCAGTCGCTGCACGACGTCGCCGAGGTGCATCGCGGGCTAATCTGCGCGGCGTTGTCGGAAAGCTATATTGGGATGATCGCGGACGACCTGTTGTCGCTGCCAGATGAGGTCCGGGGGCGCTTGCGACTGTTCACGCGCGCACCGCTCGCCAAGCTTGCGTCCGAGCTTCGCCCGTTCGTCATGCCCTATGACGACCGACTCGATGGCCTGGATAGTACGATCCGCGGCACCCGAAGCGACTTTGCGGGGCGCGCGCTCCATCACTTTGCCGAATATATCGTGCGCGAGGACGATTGCCGGTCCGCAACTGTCCATGCCGATGCAGTGGCTGACGCCTTGGCGGGCTGGCGCATGGCCGCGCGGTTCGACCGGCTCCGGTTGGACGATGCGGCTATACTCGATCTCATTCGCGAGCATTGGGACACCGAACGTGGCAGCACTGCGCGACTGCTGCGCAGGTTTCGCGACGACCTCGGTATCGCCTGCGAGCAGGGGCGCTTCGCTGATCTGGCGCGGCAGGTGCGGGGCGAGCGCGGATGAGTTCGCGTGAATATCTCAAAATCCGTGCGGTTCGGGCGGAGCAAGGGGAAGGTACCGGGGTGTTCGCCTTCTTCCTCTATGGCGCCGACATCAACCGCATTGCCGACATCAGCCGGATTCGCCGCGATGACCAGGAATTGAAGGGATTCCAGCGCCGCGAGATCCGCGACCATGTGAAGGAAATTACCGCATTCCTCGACAGCGGGCCGGTGCTCTTCCCCAACGCGATCATCCTCGCCATGTCGCCTGAGGTCGAGTTTGCCTCTGCGCGTGGGCGCTCACCCGGAAATATGTGCGAGGTCGGTGACGCCGGTACCTTGTCGATCCCGATCTATCCTGAGGGCCGCCGCGCCGCCTGGATCGTTGATGGCCAGCAGCGTTCGCTGGCGCTCGGCGCCGCAAAAGATTCTACGATCGCCGTGCCGGTGATCGGCTTCGTGTCCGACGCGCTCGCGATCCAGCGAGAGCAGTTCATCCTCGTCAACAAGGCACGACCCTTGCCGACGCGGCTTATCAACGAACTCCTGCCAGAGGTGAGCGTACTCTTGCCGCGTGATCTTGCGGCGCGGCAATTGCCGAGCGCGCTGTGCGAGGCGCTCAACACCGATCCGACCTCGCCCTTTTTCGGTCTCATCAAGCGCGAGTCTGATGCGAAGGACCGTGCCGGCATGGTCACTGACAATGCCTTGATCGAGACGATGAAGGCGAGCCTCAAGACGCCGGCCGGTGCGCTGGGGCAGTTCAAGCATAATGGCGACGGCAACGATACTGCGGCCATGTACGACGCGCTCTTGCTCTACTGGACCGCAGTTCGTGATACTTTTGCCGAGGCTTGGGGCAAGCCGCCGACCGAGAGCCGACTCATGCACTCGGCCGGCATCCGCGCAATGGGCGCACTCATGGACACGATCATGCTGCGCGCCGATGCTGCGGCTGACAAAGGCGCCGCGGTGCGCGCGACCCTGAAGCGCCTCGCGCCACATTGCCGTTGGACGAGTGGCGCCTGGGATGGACTCGGGCTCGCCTGGAACGAGATTCAGTCGACCTCACAGCATATAACCAAGCTCAGCGACCATCTGATGCACCTCGAGCGCGACCTTGCGCGGGGGGCGTCATGAAGTTCATCTTCGCCGACAGTCTCGATTATGTGGACCCCGCCTTCGACTTCATCGCCGATCGCAGCCCCGCCGAGCGTCAGCCCTATTGGGATGACGCTTATCCCCATGAGATACTCGGCTATGCGCCCTACGATGGTGTCCTTGTTTCGCGTGGCATCATCGGCGACCACCGGGTTAAGGGTAAATATACGGCGAGTCAGGCGCGCCGTTTTCATCTGGTCGGCGCACGCAAGTTCCTGCGGCTCGACACACCACAGTTCGCTCATCTCGATATCTTTGGCGACTGCGGCGCCTTCACCTATGTGCAGGAGGAACGGCCGCCCTACACGCCAGCGGAAATGGCTGAGTTTTACGACGAATGCGGGTTCACGCACGGCGCCTCGGTCGATCATATAATTTTCGATTTCGATCCGACAGCCATTGGCATGTCGGGCGGCTCCGACGACGCCAAGAACCGGTTCGAGATCACCCTCGAAAATGCCGCTGGATTTCGCCGCGAGGCACTAGCGATCGATGCGAGCTTCACCCCGCTCGGCGTCGTCCAGGGCTGGTCTCCCGGCAGCATGGCTGAGGCCGCGCGTCGCCTCGTCGCGATGGGCTATGACTATCTGGCGCTGGGCGGCATGGTTCCGCTCAAATCGCCCGACATCAAACTCTGCCTCGAGGCGATCCGCGACGCCGTGCCATCGTCGACGCGGCTGCATATCCTGGGTTTTGCCAAGGCCGACGATATCGACAGCTTCCACGGCTATGACATTGCCAGCTTTGACACCACCTCGCCGCTTATCCGCGCCTTCAAGGACGCCAAGCAGAATTACTATCTTCCGGGCGACGGACTGACCCTGCGCTATTTCACATCGATCCGCGTGCCCCAGGCGATCGAAAATCCCAAGCTCCAGCGCGGAGTGAAGAAGGGCCTTTTTCGCGCCGAGGAGTTGGTCCGGCTCGAGGCGTTGGCGCTAGGATCGCTGCGTGCGTTCGATGCCGGCGAGGCTGATCTCGAGGAGACGCTGCACAATGTGCTCGTCTACAGCGCCCCGCTCGTCGAAGAGAAACCCTATGAGGATTGCAAGGACAGCCTCACCTTGGCCCGGCTCGCCCGACGCTACCGCATAACGCTCGCCGAGCGACCATGGAAGCAATGTGCCTGCAGGATATGCCAGGACGCGGCGATCGACGTAATCATTTTCCGCGGCAGCAACCGCAACAAACGCCGCGGGATCCACAATCTCGCTGTTTATCACGACCATATTGAACGACTGGATCTCAAGCGTGCCGTCAACCGAACCGATGACCTACCTCGCCGTCTGTGCGCAGCAGAGCAGTGAGCACAAAGTGCTCAGCTTCGCGGCAAGTGCCGCGGACGTGCTGCGCTTTGCGTCGATCGAGCGGATCGGCCGCGACGCGCAAGGTGAGCTTAGCGGGTTCCAGCGGCCGCAAGTGGCAGCGCACATCCGCGAAATCCGCGACTATCTCGAAAAGCCCAACGCAGTTCTGCCCAACCCGATCGTGGTTGCTTTCACCGACCGCGCCGCAATCGAGGATCTGGGAAATGGCGCCGTGCGGTTGTCGATCGACATGAGCGCTGGCATCCCCGGCCTCGTCGTCGATGGCCAGCAGCGCCTTTCCGCGCTGGCTGAAGTGAACCGCGACTTCCAGATCTTCGTCTCTGCGCTGATCTGCCGCGATGAGGCCGAACTGCGCCGCCAGTTCGTTCTCATCAACAACACCAAGCCGCTTCCCAAATCGCTGATTTACGAGTTGCTCCCAACGGTCGATGATTTGCCGCCACGCCTCAGCCGCCGGTCCGTTGCGTCGTCCCTGACCGCACGCCTCAATTTCGAGAACACTGCGCTCAAGGGCTACATCAAGCAGCATACCCAGCCTGAGGGCATCATCGCCGATACCGTGATGCAGAAGATTATTATGGAATCGCTCAGCAACGGCGTGATGCGCGAACTTATCCGCGGACTCAAGGGCGAGCAAAGGTGCGTGCGCCTGATGTCGAACTTCTTCGAAGCCGTGAAGTGCGTGTTCCCCGAGGCTTGGCACGGCCAGAAGCCGCATTCCTCGCGTCTGCTCCACGGCGCCGGAATCCAGGCGATGGGTGACGTCATGGAAGTACTCGCCCAGCGCGGCGAGGCGCGAAGTGTCGAAGAGTTCCGCCAGGGGCTGCTCTGTCTGCAAGGCAAGACAGCCTGGACAAGCGGCGAATGGTATCTCGGCGGCGAGGTTCGTCGGTGGAACGGTCTTCAGAACATCAACCGCGATATCGCGCTCCTGAAGCATTATCTGATCGGCATCGTGAAGGCTGATCTGCGTAAGAAGACCAAGGCCGCGTCTACGCCGCTGCTTGAGCCAACGGCCGATCCGTCATGAGCTATGCGGTGAAAGAGATCTTCAAGACGCTACAGGGTGAAGGTGCGCAGAGCGGCCGTGCCGCCGTCTTCTGCCGTTTTGCCGGCTGCAATCTCTGGTCGGGCCGAGAGGCTGATCGCGTGACATCCGTCTGCAGCTTTTGCGACACCGATTTTGTCGGGATGGACGGCACCGGCGGTGGACGCTTCACCGATGCCGAGGCCTTAGCGAGTGCGATCGAGGCCGAATGGGCTGGGTCTAGTTTCAAACGATACGTGGTGCTGACCGGCGGCGAGCCACTGCTCCAGGTCGATGCGGCGCTTGTCGATGCCCTGCACGCGCGCGGCTTCGAGATCGGGGTTGAGACGAACGGCACCCAGCCAGCGCCGGATGGCCTCGACTGGATCTGCGTCAGTCCCAAGGCAGATGCAGAACTGGTGCTGCGCGAAGGCGATGAACTGAAGCTTGTCTATCCGCAGGAAAAGGCGCTTCCGGACCGGTTCGAGCATCTCGCCTTCGAGCATTTCTTCCTGCAACCGATGGACTCTCCAACTGCGGCCGCCAATCTCGAAGCGGCGATCACCTATTGCACCGACAACCCGCGCTGGCGCCTCTCGCTCCAGTCGCACAAGATGATCGGAATCCGCTGATGTTCGAGCTCAGCAAGCAGTTTCGGTTCGATGCCGCACACACTCTGGATCGCTCAATCAACACCGAATCGAGCCGCCGCATCCATGGGCATAGCTACCGCGCCGAGGTCACCGTGCGCGGCCGCCCCGATCCTGTCACCGGCATGGTGGTCGACCTAGGCTTGCTCGAACGCACCATGACGGACGCGCGCGATGCGCTCGATCATCGCTTCCTCGACGAGATCAACGATCTGGGTCCTGCGACCATGGAGAATCTCAGTCGCTGGATTTGGGACCGGCTGCAGCCCGTGGTCGGCAATCTCTTCAAGGTCAGCGTCTATCGCGACAGCAGCGGGGAGGCCTGTTCCTATTGGGGCGAGGAGATATCCGCATGACTGGTGACGCTGGGGCACTTGTTCTGTTATCGGGCGGGCAGGATTCGGCAACCTGCCTTGCTTGGGCCCTCGATCGCTTTTCCTCTGTCGAGACACTGGCCTTCGATTACGGCCAACGCCATGCCGTCGAACTCGAATGCCGGACCGAAATTCTGAGCCGCATCGGCACAATCAGACCCGGTTGGGCCGATCGCCTTGGCGCCGATCACAACCTTGGGCTGGCCACGCTGGGCGAGGTCTCCGACACCGCCTTGACCCGCGATGTCGCGATCGAGATGAACGCAAACGGTCTGCCCAACACCTTCGTGCCCGGCCGCAACATCCTGTTCCTGACCTTTGCTGCCACGCTCGCCTACCGACGCGGCCTCAGGCACATCGTCGGCGGCATGTGCGAGACCGATTTCTCCGGTTATCCCGATTGCCGGGACGACGCGATCAAAGCGATTCAGGTCGCGCTTAATATCGGCATGGCGCAGAATTTCGTGCTGCGCACGCCGCTCATGTGGCTCGACAAGGCGGCTACCTGGGCGCTGGCCCGGCAACTAGGCGGTGACGAACTGGTCGATCTCATCGTTGAACATAGCCACACTTGCTATCGCGGCGAGCGCGACACACGGCATGATTGGGGTTATGGTTGCGGCACCTGTCCGGCCTGTGAAATACGAGCGCGAGGCTATGCCACCTTTCGTCGGAGCACCGCGAGATGATGGATCCGGGTGAAGCACCGGAACCAGCGCCGTCGGGCAATGCTCCGGCAACGGTGAAGCCTTCGAAAGTCAAGACCGGAGCGGGCCTTTGGCCGTTAGGCGCTGCGCTTCGCTCATTCTTCGACATCTCGCTCGATTTCTATCCACGCCTCGGCGAGGAAATGCGCAGTGTGCCGGCGGACGAACTGGTGGTTCGGTTCACCCACAACGAGAATGGGGTCATGGTGCCGTGGAGCACCCTCGATCCCACCGGCCTTGATGATGCGATCGATCTCGCCAAAGCTTCGCTGGACGAAGCCAAGGCACAAACCGAATATCAGGATCAGAAGGCCACTCGGCTGCTGACTGTCACCACCTTTTTGACCGCCCTTGCCGGGGCATTCTTCGCAACATTTGCGGGTGACTTCCCGCTCCGAATGCTGCCGCAACTCTCGCCCGGCGCTTATTGGCTGTTGGGCGCGACCTACGTGGCCTTCCTGCTATTCGTGCTGTTCGCTTTAGGTGGCGCGCTGGTTACATTTCATGCGACGCGCACCCGCTTCAAATATCCGGCCGAAGCGAAGGTGGCAAACCAAGCCGGCCCGACCCGATCCTATCTGTTCTTCCGTGAGATCATCGGCGTGACCCCCGAGGGATGGGCCAATTCCTTCGTCACAGTGGAAACCAAGGACGGCAAGTCGACGGCGACGCTCAGAGCCGATTTGAAGATCGAATATTTGAAGAACTATGTAAGCGAGGCCTATCTGATCGCCGCGAAGACGGCCGATAAGCTGCGCTACCTGCAGCCGGCGCAGAGCCTGCTTGCCTATGCCCTACGCTGTCTGGTGGTCTACATCGTGCTGCTGACTATCGTGTTGACGACGCTGACGCCGACAAAGCCATCCTCAGCGCCGACGGAAGTCAAGATTCTCACAACACCGCAGCCGGTACACGTCCAGGTCGATCCTGCGCGACCACTATACCCCTTGCCGACTCAGCCCAGTGGAAAAAAACCATGAATGGCAGGCTCGATCGTGCGACTGTCTTCGTCGATGCCGACAACACGCTTTGGGATACCGACGCGGTGTTCGCCGAATCGCAGTTGGCGCTACTGGAAGCCGTCGAAGCAGGAGTCGGACGGCGGACGGCAGCAGCCGATCGTCTCGCTTTTCTGCGCGCCATCGATCAAGCGCTCGCCGAGCGCCATCACGCAAGACTGCGGTATCCCCCCCGGCTGCTGGTGCGGGCCACCGAGCTCGCCCTGGGAGGAATTGACGGGGATAGCGCCGCGCGTGCCGCCTGGCGCGGCGGACAGACATATCGATTGTCTGACGATCAGGCGGGTGACATCGAGCGACGCTTTTTTGAGAACCTGGCGCACGCGCCCGAGATCCGGCCTGGCGTTCTGATCGGCTTGTCCGCGCTAGAACAAGCGGGCTGCCTACTGCTGATCGTGACGGAGGGAGCCAAGGCCAAGGTCGAGCGCAATGCCGAACGTGTCGGGGTCGCGCAGTTCTTCGAGCGGATCATTGAGGGACCCAAGGCGCCCGAACTCTATCGGCGCGTGCTGTCTTTTACCGGCGCGCCGGCCCGGGCATTTATGGTGGGGGATCAACTCGATCGCGACATCACACCCGCCAAAACCGCAGGTCTACGAACAATCTTTTTTCCAGGTGGCTTTCAACCGCGGTGGACGCCTGCGGTTGAGCAAGTTCGTCCCGATTATACCATTGCCAGCTTTGACGAAGTACCCGACATCGTACTCGGCCAGCATCGCGCCACCGCGGCGGGCTCTAAGGCTTGAGAATGGGCTTCACGCCGATAACCTAGATGGAAGCGCAACGGGGGAGGTTCGGTGTTCGTACAGGCGCTCGGGGGCGAGCATGCGCAACTTGGTATTGGCAAGGAAATCGAGCGGCAGGGTGACCTCTGCACGGTCGAGTTTTTTGACGCGCCCTGGAAGCCGGCCATCTCGGTCGAGATCCCCGCAGCCAATCTCAAGCCGGTCACGATCCCCGAACAGACACGGATCTATTATTACAACACGTCACTCGGCGCCTGGGAGATCGGGCGGTTGCTCGACGATCATGGCGCCCGCCAATATTGTAAATTCCCCAACGCGTCGGATAGGTGGCTCTCCGTCACCGACGTAAACGTCCGGTGGAATCGTCCCATCGCCGACCCGACCGCTTTCCTCGCGGGAAAGATCAACGAAACACCGCGTTTTTCCGATGGCCGCAGCGGGTTCGTCAGGTCGATCATGGCCCAACGAGCTGTGACTATGGGGATGTCCGCACTCGGATCGTCTGCGATCGAACTCGAGGCGCATCAGATCGAGGTCATCCGCCGAATCCTCCAGGATCCGGTGCAGCGCTATCTGCTCGCCGACGAAGTTGGGCTCGGCAAGACCATCGAAGCGGGCATCCTGATCCGCCAGTGCCTGCTCGACTGCGGCGACGGCGCCTTCATTCTAATCATCGTCCCCGACGCGCTCGTCCCGCAGTGGCGCCACGAACTCGATGAAAAATTCTTCCTTGGCGCCAATCTTGATCGCGGTATCCGCGTGATTGCGCTCAGCGATCACGATGGCATCCGTCCGCTTCTCGCCCGAGCCACCATGTTAGTGATCGACGAAGCGCACCATCTGACGGGCAAAAGGGCAGGATCCGACCCTGGCCTCTATGCGGACGTCGCGGCCGCGGCACCCTCTATCGAACGCATTTTGCTGCTCTCGGCGACGCCCGCTCTCCACAATGAGCGGGGCTTCCTCGAAATGCTCCATCTGCTCGACCCCGACACCTATGCGCTCGACGACGAGGCCGGATTTCGTCGCCGGATCGACAGCCGTCAAATGCTCGCACAGATTGTCGCGGGCCTGGCGCCGGAGAACGTCCTCTACCTCGACCACACGCTAGACCAGTTGGCCGAGCACTTTATCGACGACCATCTGCTGCAGGACGCAGTCGCGGACTTGCGCACCGTCGCCCATGCGCTGCCGGACGAATCCGATCCCGAATTGATCGACGCGATCGGCCGAGTACGCGCCCACATCAGCGAGGTATATCGCCTCCATCGCCGGATCCTGCGCCACCGCCGACGCAACATCATCGGCCTCACTCCCGACCGGTCCGGCGCGATCCGGATCGACTATCGCAGTTCGGCCACTGCCCGGCTGAGCGAAGCCGCCGAATATTGGCGCTTCGAGGAAGCGACGAGCGTCAATGTCGAGCCAGCCCTGGCCGATCGATCGCGCATCTTCTTCCAGACGCTCGAGCGGGTCCATCAATATGCCTGTTCCGGTGCCGGCACCGTCGGCTTTCTCGCGCGCCAGACCCACCTGGTCGGCGACAGTGAGCGCTTCGCGGCCATCGTGCAGCGCCTGTCGGGCGAAGAGGCGTTCGATGATCGGGCATCGGCGCTGGTTGCGGCGATCAAACCGTTGCTGGCTCCCCGGCAGCAGTTCGTCATCTTCTGCACCGACAGCAAGACGGCCGACCGCCTTGCCATGACGCTCGCCCGTGATCTCAGCCTTCCCGTCGATAGGCATGACCCGGGACGTGAAGACTGGATGGCGTTCAACCGGGATCCGGCGCGGCCGATCCTGGTGTGCGATCGCCGCGCGGAGGAAGGTCTCAACCTCCAGGGCGGACGAAAGATCGTCGTCCACTATGATCTGCCGTTCAATCCCAACCGGATCGAACAGCGCTTGGGGCGCGCCGATCGCTATGGGTCAGGCGACGCCGTGCGCTCGATCATCCTCGCCTGCCGCGACAATGCCTATGAAACCGCCTGGATCAGCTATCTCGATGAGGCATTGAAGGTCTTCGATCGCTCGGTCGCGAGCCTGCAATATGTCATCGAAGAGACGACCCGGACTTTCGCACCGTCGCTGTTTTGTGAGGGTGCCGAAGCGATCATCGATCTCGTCGTCGAAAGCCGGGGCGAAGATGGCAGGATCGAGCGCGAAATCGCCGCCATCGATCAGCAGGACGCGCTCGATGCATTGGGCACGCCGTCCTCGGACATGCTGGATGCGCTCGGCGACATCGATGAAGCGTGGAGTGAGATCGATGCCGCTGCCTCGGCCTGGATCGAGACCAACCTCATGTTCGCGCGCATTCCGGGGCAGAGCAACCGCGAGGAACAGGCGTCCGGCGCGCTTCCCTTCTGCTACCGCTACATGACGCAACAAGCGCACACGCTGGTTCCGCTTCAGACCTTTCTCAGCCGGTGCTCCGCCGCGATCGATACCTCGGTCCGGGCGCATCTCGCGCACACGGTAAAAACCTACCCAGTGACGTACCGCCGTCGCACGGCGCTTAGCCGCGAAGGCAGGGCTGCGGGGACCCGTCTGTTGCGCTACGGAGAACCCTTCATTGCCGGCATGTGGGATCTCTCGCAAATGGATGATCGCGGACGCTCCACCGCGATTTGGCGGTATTTTCCAGGGCATCAGGGCGAAGGCGCTGTCGACCTCTATTTTCGCTTCGACTTTATCGTCGAGCCCGACCTGAATGGCGCGTGCGCGGTACTTTCTGCGGCCGATCGGTTGACTGTCGCCGGCCAGGCGGCGGTCGCGCGCCGCGGTGATATGGCGCTACCGCCCTTCTTCCAGACGATCTGGCTCGACCAGGAGATGGATCAGGTGACGGATGCAGCCCTGCTTGCCAAGCTCGAGTTGAGCTACCGCCCGACCGCGACAGGGCAAGGCGGCCGCGATTTCAACCTCAACCCGAAGCGCTGGAACCAGCTTGGCCGGCTGCGTCTCCCCCAGATGACTGATTGGCCGGCGATCTGCGGCCAGGCGCGGCGTCAGGCCGAAATGACATTGCGCCAATTGCCAGCGTTTGCGGACGGTCTCGTTGAAGCGCGCAATCGATCGGCTGCGGTCGATCATGGGCGTCTCGGCCAACTGCGCGCCCGTGCCGACCGGCGGAACGATCCGGCCGACGAAGCGGAATGGCAGATCGAGCGCGATCTTGCCGGTGCCCTCAACGCGGGCATTAGCGCACCCTCGGTTCGCGTGGATGCAGTCATCGCCTGCTTCCTGACCGGCGATCCGGCGGCGACGGCCGTGATCGATGGGCGGACCTGATGGACGATCTCCATTTCTCGTCGCTGCACGATCTGCTCAATGAATGGCCTGCTGTGGCCGTTCCGCGTGGGAGCGCCGACGGTGTGTTCGAGCGGATCCGCCAGATCCTGCAGCCCGCGCAGACTACAGCCACCTTTCGCAAATCCAGCGACCTGATGGTGCTGCTCCGTCATGTGCTGCGCCGACATTCGCTCCAGTCCGGGTCCACGGCGCGCCTCCGCGTGCCTTCCGACATGGGCTGGCCCGATCGAGATCAATGGTCGCATTTCGGCATCCGCGCGCAACAGGTAGGCAGCTCCCATTATCTACTCGACGCCATCCCGTGGTCGCCGGATTGGGTGGACGACGCCGACGCCCCGCTCTTCGAAGATGCCTTCGCCGAACGCGACGTGCGGCTCGACTGGCGTCGGCCGATCGACCCCTTCCTCGAGGAGGCGAGCAGCTTTGATTGCTACATGTCACCGGGGCAGCGCGAGGCCGTCCGCAGCGCTTTCTTGCTTCCGCCGGGAAAGACGCTGATCATCGCGCTCCCCACCGGATCGGGCAAAAGCTTCGTCGCACAGGCGCCTGTGCTCGTACGCGGGCTCGAAGGACCGGTGACGATCTGTGTCGTGCCGACGACCGCGCTCGCGCTCGACCAGGCACGTCAGACCGCCAACATACTCAAGACGCGCTTTCCCCGTCGCGACGTGCCCATATTGGCGTGGCATGCGGGCCTCTCCGCCGATGAGCGTCTCGCCGTTAAAACGGCGATACGGCAGGGTACGCAAGGTATTCTCTATTGTTCGCCCGAGGGGGTGACGGGAGCGTTGCTTCCGGCGCTTTATGATGCGGCGGAAGCCGGGTTGCTTGCCTATCTCGTCATCGACGAAGCCCATCTCATCAGCCAATGGGGTGATGGCTTCAGACCCGCCTTCCAGATGCTGGCGGGGATCAGGCGTGGGCTGCTCGCCAGATGCGGTGACCGGCCGTTCAAGACCTTGCTGATGTCGGCGACGCTGACGCCGGAAACCGTCACCACCATCGATGCGCTCTTCGGTCCCGCCGAGACAGTTCAGATGGCCGCGTCGATCCATCTGCGCCCTGAGCCCCAATATTGGATCCACCGCGAGGGCGATCCCACAGCGAAAACGACCAAGGTGCTCGACGCGATTCGCCATGCGCCCAGGCCGAGCATCCTATACGTAACCAAGCGCGAGGATGCTGACGAATGGCTAGGGCGTCTGCGCCGGGCCGGTTTCGCGCGCTGCGCGAGCTTCCATGGTGACACCAATGACACAACCCGCCGACGCATCATCGACCAATGGGCCGGCAATGAACTCGACGTTGTTGTGGCCACCTCGGCCTTCGGCGTCGGTATCGACAAGCGAGATGTCCGGGCGGTCATCCACGCGGCAGTGCCCGAGACACTCGATCGCTTCTATCAGGAGGTGGGCCGCGGCGGCCGCGATGGCCGCACCTCGGTATCGCTCCTTCTCTATTCTGACGTCGATCGCGAGATAGCCGATCGGCTGGCGGCGCCCTCGCTGATAAGCGATGAACTGGCTTTTGACCGATGGTCTGCCATGTCAGCTTCCGCCACCCCGCTCGATGCGATGGGAGCGCTGCTCCAGATCGACTTGAGCGTGGTACCAAAGCGTCTCAATCGCCAGACCGACTATAATGCCGCCTGGAACATGCGCACCCTGATCATGATGGCGCGTGCCCATATGCTCGAACTCGAGTCGCGGCCACCAGACCTGATCGCGAGAAACGAAGACGAGACCGATGCCGACTATGAAATCCGCAATGAAGAGCATTGGTCCCAATATTTCCTGCAAGCCGTGGTAAGCATGTCGGAAATGGGGCATCGTAATCAAACCATCTTCGATGAGCGTATTGGTATCGAGCGAACACGGTCGATTGCCGCAGCTTCATTGGGTGGCCGCCTTCTCGACGCCCTGCTGAGCGGCAAGACCGAAGTGTCCGATCTGCTGCACGATCTCTATACGAGCCATGCGCCCCGGCGCACCGTCCTCGTGTCGCGCGCGTGTGGCGGCTGCCCAGTTGATCGGCGAATCCGGCAGGCCGACCCCTTCTACAGCGAGCCCAACTCGTTCGGGATTAGGGACGTCGAGGCGCCCGATACCAGCCTGTTCCGGCTACGCTTCCCCCATTTGTCGATCGCATCCCCGGTGATCATCGCGATGCCCGAAGCAGTCAGGCCAGCGCAGATCGTAGAGATCCTTGCCGACCTGGTCTCGACCTTCGGAGTTCGGGAAGTTGCGATTCCCGACGCCATGCGTGAACTCGACGGCATAAGGCAGTTGCATCGGCGCGCGTCCGACCGCGTCCTCCTGCTTCAGTCGCTCGAAGAGGAGGCTGCTTCGCAGCCGACCGTCTATCGGGTCGCCCGTGCCTCGGTCATCGACAACCATGTTTCGGCCGAACCGCTAATGCTGCTCGAGCGGCCGCTCCATCTCATCCTCGCGCCGCATACTGCGGCCGATCCCTTTCACCTCGGACGGCGGCTGATAGAGACCGGCAACAACATCCTGACATTTGACCAGTTCAGGGCGGGAGCGCGGCGATGAGCATCCTGAACATGCCGAGCGACGGGTTGTTCAACGTCGCAATCGTCCTCGCCCGCGCATTGGTCCGCTTCGGTCCCCGGAGCCGCGATGAATTGCTCGCCGCCTGCGGCCTTGGCGTCGATGGCGTCGATCCGAAGCATTTGACCCAGACTCTTAACCGCTGGACCGAACTCGGCCTGTTCGCAACCGAGGACAAACTGGTCTGTCTGCGCGAACCCCATCGAACGGCCCTGGGCAAGAATCCCGACATCGCCGAGAGCCGTCTGCCGAAGGTGCTGCGGACGATCGCGCTCGCGCCTGAGAATAACTTGCGCTTCTTTGAAGCCGAGGAGAACAAGAGCGCCGATCTGAATCGCGGCCTTTCGTGGATCCTCGCCCAGGATATCTACACGATCGACACCAGTTCGCATGCCAGGATCGAGGCACTCGAGGGCAGCCAGGTCGCCGACAAGGCGAAGCGGATGCTGCAGAATGATACGCGATGGAACGGCCTGCGGACCTGGATGATCTATCTTGGCTTCGCGCGGAGCGGCTCGCCGGTCACCATCGATCCGACGCTGGCCTTGCGCGAAAGCCTGGACGAGATATTCGGCACGGAGCAGTCGCTTGCCGCAACCCTGTTCGTCGATCGAATTGCTGAGGTGCTTCCCGTCCTCGATGGCGGATCCTATCGCAAGAGGATCGAGGATCTCCTCAAAGGCTCGACCTGGGCAAGGCCGCCCGCCGACACGCTCTCGACCGCACTGTCGCGCGCGATCCGGCGGCTTGGCCACGAGGGCGTGATTGCTACCGAACAGCGCAGCGATACCGAACAGGGTGTAACCTTGGTCGGTGCCGAGCAGCGACCCTGGCTCCGGATGACGCATGTGCGGCGCATCGCGACACGGAAGGGCAAATGATGCTCGATAGCTATTGGCCCGACGTCGATGCGGTGAACGCCTGCATCAAGAATGAGGCGGAAACCGCCGACGATTCTGTGTTGCTGGCCGTTCACCAGCCCGCCGCGATCGTGCGGCGCGCTGAAGGCAGCGAGGTCATAACTCCGGCAACCGAGCAGGATCTGCTCGATGCCTTCACCACCGAAAATGTGCCCAGCGGTTATGTGCTCCTGCCCATCACCGGCGTCTCCGGCGCGGGCAAGTCACATATTGTCCGCTGGCTCGATGCCCAGTTGCAGCGTTCGGCGAGGCGCGACCGCTATCATATTATCCGCATCCCCAAGAGTGCGAGCCTGCGCACCGTCGTCGAACTGATCCTCGCGCCGCTCAAGGACAATCCCCAATACGCCAAGCCTTGGCAGGATCTCACTCGCGCGGTTGCGGACGTGAACCTGGGCAATGCCGTCGTCACCTTTCGCGCCCACCTCGAAAACGCACTAACGGCACGCCGCGACGAGTTGATCGCCGAGTTCCGGCAAAATCCTGATCGCGGCCATTTGCGCCAACTCATTGGCTATGCCCGAGATTTGCCGAAGCTCTTCTCAGACGCGGCGCTCGACGACCATTTCAAGACCATCCTCACCCGGGTGGTCTCGCGCGCGCTGAGTGGGCGATCCGGTGAAGTCGAGCAGGCCGATACGCTGTCCCGCTTCGTCGCGTCAGATCTTATCCTCCCCAAGGACGTGGATATCAGCAAGGCCGCGCAGAGGGTCCGTGACTATTATCAGGTCAACATCGCCATGGTCGAGCCAGAACGACTCGAGCCGGCAGTCGAGTTGCTCAACAAGGCGATTGATCCCGCGATCAGCAATGTCTTCCAGCTCGAACAGAGCACGGGCGGAATAACGCTCCAAGAAATAATCCTGTCTGTCCGCGAGATCCTATTCAAGGAGGGCAAGGACCTCATCCTCCTCGTCGAGGATTTTGCGGCGCTCGCTGGCATTCAAGAGGTGCTGCTCAAGGTCTGCATTCAGGAAGGTGAATATGCCGGAGAGAAGGTCCGCGCGACCATGCGTACCGCGCTTGCACTCACCGACGGTCATTTGAATTTTCGGGATACGATCCTGACTCGTGCGCGCTGGGAATGGGTCGTTGGAGGTCGGCAGCAGAGTGATGATGAAATTAAAGCCTGCGTCATCGATATGGTTGGCGCCTATCTCAACGCTGCCCGCTGGGGGACCACCGAACTCAAGCGCCTTTTCAAGCAACGCGGCCCAGAAAAGTCGCTGACCGACTGGTTGCCGGTGTGGCGCGACGAAGATCTCAGCGAGGGCGAAAGCGAAGCCGTCGCCGCATTTGGCAGCGCGAGCAACGGCGCCCCGCTTTTTCCGTTCAACCGTGAAGCGATCGACGCGCTGGCGGGCCGTCTGCTGCTTAAGGGCGGCAAGCTAGAACTGAACCCGCGGCGGGTCATCAACCAGATCCTGCGGTCAACGCTCCTCTTGCGCGAGAGCTTCGAAGCGCATGATTTTCCGACGCCCGAATTCCAGGGCTTCCGGCCCAACGCCATGCTGGCGGGCTGGATCAAGCAGACTCACCAGCCCGATGGCATCAGCCGTCGGCTCTCAACCCTACTCGCGCTCTGGGGCGGCAACCCGCCCGACGTGGCGGCTATCAAGTACATTCCGCCGTCGATTTTTTCGGCTTTTCACCTGCCAAGCCCAAGCGAACTCGCTGAGATCAGCTTCGTCGCTCCGCCACCGCGTGCGCCTCTCACGACAATTGAGGGCAAGACCGAGGGCGGTGGGGCTGACGTCCCTAAGCCTATTGCGGATACGGCCGCCGAAGATCCGCGCGTTACCGACCTACGCCTCAAGCTGGAGAAATGGGCAGATGGTACGGCGCTCGAGCAACGGGATGCCAATGAGCTACGCAAGGCCATGATGGACATGGTGCGCGACACGATCGACTGGCCGGCTCTCCGCATGCGCTCAGTCGACCTTCCGCCAAACTGGATCGAAATCCCGCAGGCGCGTGGCAATCTCAACACCAAGATCTCCGTCGCCGACGACGCCAAGGACCCTGATGGCTCGGTCCGTGCCGGCCTACTGGCGGCATTCCGCTTCGCCGTCCACAATCGCCGCTGGTCTTATGCGCAAGCCGACGACGACTATGTCGCGAGCGCGGCGCTCGTCGATCGGCTTATAGTCCAACTCCAACCGATTCTGCTGCGCGCGGCGCAGGATCCAGCGGCTGCGCTTGGCCGCGCCCTCGTCAACCAATCGAGGATCATCGGCCTCGAACCCGCACTTAAACCCACGACGTCGGACGCAGCGCTCAAGGCGCTCTTCGCCAAATCGGAGGCTAAAGAGACGCAGACCTTCGAGGACAATTGGGATCGGCTGCGATTGAACGCCTCGGCCGCGATCGGTGACAAGCCGGGACGTGAGCGGCTGCAGATGGAGTTGCTCGAACGGACAGCAGCCTTTCAGGGAACGGGCCGCACCGCCTTTGCGATCGACATCGTTCGATTGCTCGACGCCCTCAGTGATGACGACGTCGCGCGAGATGGAGCGGACCAGTTGCCCGAAGACGTCAAGATCTTCATTCGCCCGATTGCCGAGGCGCGGCTGAAGGGCCAACTCGGCCCGGTGGTTGCCAAGCTCAAAACCTTCGGGGCACAGATTAGCGACTATATCGACGACAGCTTCGACAAAGCAGCATTCGTCGCCGATCTCCAGGACATCGGTCGACTGCTCGCCATGACCGGCACCCATGTTAATCTGCCGATCTCGCTCAAGGAGTTCGAGCGCAGGTTGACCGAATTCCAGGCCAGCGCGATCAAGGATCTGGTGGGTAAGGTCGCCACGATCGTTGATGGCGACCTCGATCAGATCGCAAAGGTGCTGAACGCCCTTGGCGCGCTCGATCTCGGGCTGATCGATCGAACCATGGTCTTTCTCGGCCACACGACGAGCCTGATCAAAGCGGCTGAGGACAGTGTCACTCGCGAAGAGGCTAATAGAGGCCAGGCCGATCCCGCCATGCTCGTCGCCGAAATCGCCGCGATGCTGACCACAGTCGCCCGACCCGATGCGCAGGAGGCGACGCTATGAGCACGACCTTGCCTGCCCGTGCGTCAGCATTGCGGGCCCGCCTAAGCCGCCTGCATGAAATGAGCTCCAACGTCGCCGAAGCCGCAGATCTGGAAGGCCTGCGGGGCCAACTCGCCCGGCACGTCGAGAAATTCTCGGGGCCCGCTGAGAAGAAGAGGCTGCTCGCCAACGCGGGCATCACCATTGTTGAACCCGCGAGTGGCGCCGCGGCCCGCAAGAAGGCGACCACAGTGGTCGAGCGCTTCGCCGCCGCGCCAAAGTCCGGTACGCTCAAGAAGGGCCAGGCTTGGCCGACGATGCTCCAGGAGATCGACACAGCAACACACGATCTTCAGACGGCGGTCACCGCTGCCTGGAAGGCTCAGCGGACGAGCCTGTTCAGCGGCGATACGCCTGCGGCGATCGAGACCAAGCTCGCCAAGACGAAGCCGAACCAGGAAGCACTCAAAGTCTATCAGGGACTCTACAGCCAGTTCCGGTCGCTCTTTGACAGCCTGCCTCCGGATCAGGCGACGATCGAGCGCGCGCGGACATTGGGCCGCCAACTCGAGACCGCCGCGAAAGCGTTCGACTTTCATGTTTCGCCCGAGGTGAAGGCGTTTCTCGAGGCAGTGCAATCGGTGCGCGGCGCCCCGATCAGTCTGCTGACAGACGAGGTACTCGTCTGGCTACGCGAAAACGAGGGCCTCGACGCCTATCGCGTCAAATCGTCTGACCGCGCATGAGCGGTAATGAACGGCTTCTCCTCGCCAGTCTCGACCGGATCGAACAGCGCGAAGCTCGGCTCCTCACTTGGGGCCTGGTCGATGGATTTCTGACGCCGGGCGAGCTTGGCGAACTCATCGATCCACTTCTCGACGACCCCGTTTATGCCGACGGACTGACCTACGTCAGCGTCGCCGAGGTTGTTGCAGCGCTACGAGACCGCACGCTACTGTTCGATATCGGCGATGGCGAAACCAGCCGTTTTCGGTCGCGGATGGCAGAAGCGGTCCGACTGTTCTTTCGGCTCAGGCAGTTGTTTCCGCAGCACCGGGGCCTGATTGGCTGGCAATCCGCGCCGACGCTGGTCGCAGACTTCCGCTTCATCTGGCGTCGGCGGCGCTATCCGCGCCGACAGATCTCGGCCGAACAGGCGCGAATCCAGGTTCAGGCGGCAACGTCGGACGCCTCTGCCCGTGATGCCCTGTCGACGCTGATCAACAGCTACGGCCCAGACTTCGGCCTAGCCAGCTTCCAGGTCGATGCCGCAGCACGTATCCTAGCTGGCTTCGAGCAGCCTCGCTCAATCGCGACGCTTGTCAGCGCCGGGACCGGCAGCGGCAAGACCCTCGCTTTTTATCTGCCTTCGCTCGCCCGTATCGCATCACACATCCGGCGCGATCCCTCTGCCAGCCGATGGGTCAAAGTGCTGGCGCTCTACCCACGCAACGAACTGCTCAAGGACCAGTTCGCCGAGGTCTACAGCCAGGCCCGACGGCTCGATGCCAGTCTGTTGCAGCAGGGCTGCCGCAAGATCCTCATCGGTACCTATTTCGGCCCGACCCCGAACGACGCCGCCGACGCTGAGGCGCGCACCGGTTGGCGCCGCCACGCCGACGGCCTGATCTGCGACTATCTGCGCTGCCCGACCGAGGGCTGTGACGGCGATATGCTCTGGCATAACCAGGATCGCACGACTGCGGCCGAACGGCTGGTTTGCCAAGCCTGCGCCGCGTCGATCGAAAGCGACGAGATCATCCTTACGCGCCAACGGCTCGAGCGCGAGAGCCCTGACATCCTGTTTACCACGACCGAGATGCTGAACCAGCGCATGGGCGATGACCGTGTGCGCCACCTTTTCGGTCTCGGGGATCGTTGCGAACGCCCCGTCGAACTCATGTTGCTCGACGAAGTCCATACCTACGCCGGTACATCGGGTGCGCAGGTCGCCTTCCTGCTACGCAGGTGGCGCCAGTTGCTGCGCCGGTCGGTCAGTTTCGTCGGCCTCTCGGCGACACTCGCCGACGGTGCGCGCTTCTTTGCGCGATTGACCGGCCTGCACGAACAGGCCTCGCTCGAGATCGCCCCGCGGACCCGCGATATGATCGCTGAGGGCGCGGAATATCTGTTGGCACTTCGCGGTGACCCGGTCTCACGTACAGCGCTTCTGTCAACCACGATCCAGTCGGCGATGCTGCTCTCCCGGATGCTCGATGCGCCTGACCTACGCCGCAGCGACGGCGTCTTCGGCGAGCGGCTCTTCCTGTTCGCCGACAACCTCGACGTCATCAACCGCATGTTCTTCGCCATGCTCGATGCCGAGGGCCGGCAGAGCAGCGGCCGGATCGACATGAACCGGCACCCCAATGGCGGACTCGCCTTCCTACGCACGCCGATGGCGAGCGAACATCGCAAGCTTCACGGCCAAGATTGGCAGGCCGCCGTTGACATTGGCCACACGCTACAATCCAACGACCGAAAGACCGTCGGCCGCGTCATGTCGATGGACCCCGGTGTCGGCAGTCATCTCGATATCATCGTCGCAACCGCATCCCTCGAAGTCGGCTACAATGATCCGCTCGTCGGCGCGGTGATCCAGCACAAGTCCCCCAACGACGTCGCCCAGTTCCTCCAACGCAAGGGCCGGGCCGGGCGTTCGCGCCGCATGCGCCCTTGGACGGTCGTGGTCCTGTCGGACTATGGTCGCGATCGACTCGCCTATCAGGGTTATGATCTGCTGTTCGACCCCGAGGTCTCAGCCCGGTCGCTGCCGATCAGCAATCGCTATGTCGAACGCATCCAGGCTGTTTACGCGACACTCGATTATCTCAGCCTGATGATCGGCACGAACCCGCGTGGCAGCGTGTGGATCAACATGTATGGGCCCGCCAGCACACCCAACCAGCGCGCACGCCAGACGAAACTAGCCGACCTGATTCGCCGTATTCTCAGCAGCGAAGGCGATCTCGAACGCTACGCGGCATATCTCGCGCAGGCCCTCAAGCTCGACCGCAACGAGATCGAATCATTGCTCTGGGACCATCCGCGGCCGCTGCTTGTCGAGGTGCTTCCGACCGCGCTGCGCCGGTTGGAATCGCGCTGGTGGGCATTCGGCGAGGCGGGCGGCGACTATCAGGTCCGCAACTCACCCTTGCCCGAGTTCGCGCCGGCCAATCTGTTCAGCGATCTCAATCTGCCCGAAGTTGAGATCGTGCTCGGCCAATCAGGGAGCGCAACGCCTGAGCGCGTCGTCATGCCGATCTCGCAGGCGATGAAGGAATATGCCGCCGGCCGGGTCTCGCGCCGTTACGGCATCAGCCATGCGCTCGAGCGCCACTGGATCTGCCCGCTACTTGACCAGAACATCGCGCAAAGTGTCGACCTAGCGCCCTACGTGCGGGCCGACCTCATCGGCGACTGGCGGATCCGGACTACCAATGGGACCGTTCTACCTATGCCGGTCTATCGGCCGCGCGAATTTCTGGTCCAGCAACCCGCCAGCACGGTGGTCGATACGTCGAATGCGCGGTTGCGCTGGCGTTCGCAGATCGTCGCGCGCGAAGCCGGTCTCGTTCTAGCGCCGCCGATCGGCAGTCCATGGGCCGCCTTCATTGCTGATGCGCGCTTCTACACACATCAGAGCCTCAGTCCGGTGGAAGCGCGCCGCATGGCAATCGGGAGCGACGCCAGCATTCGCTATCGCGACGGGACGTCCTACATCAAGGAATTCAGCTTTGAGATGGACGGCGGCGGCGCAGCGCTCGGCTTCAGCTTCGGAGTCGATGCCTTCTGCCTGCGCCTCCAATTCCCACTAGACCTCTGGTCGAGCCTCGGGACTGCCTCGGATCCTCGCTACCGGGCGATCCGCACCGCGCGCTTCCATGACCAGGCCGTCAACGGGCCACATCTCGACGCCGTCGACAATCGCTTCGCCCGCGAGTGGCTCGCCCATCTCCTGCTCGCAGCGATCAGCAATGAGTCGATCGCCAAGGCGATCGGGCTTGAAGAAGCCGCCGCAAATCTGGCGCAAGATCGGGCGGAACTGAGCCTCGACCAGACGCTCAACATCCTGTTCCAGTCGCCGATCGTCGATGACCCCACTGGCCAGGGCAATGTGCAGGACAAACTCCGCCAGGATCTGGCTCTGCTCATTGCCGACTCGCAGACCCGCACCAGCCTGTTCAGCCTCGCGGAGATCCTTTGGCGGCCGATTACCTCCCATTGGGAGCCCTGGCTGCGCGAACGCTTCGCAGCGACGACCGCGGCGGCTGCCCTCAACGCCATATTGAGCCTCTGTCCTGAGATCGACGCGGATGGCCTCGTCGTTGATATCGACGCCGGCCCGCGTGAGACCGACGATATTCTCGCCGATCAACCGGCTACCGAGATCTGGATCAGCGAGACCGCCCCCGGCGGCAACGGTCAGATCGAAGAGGCGCTACGGCAATATGCCGAGGATCCGCGCCGCTTCTACAGCCTCATGACAGCAGCGCTGCGCGACAATGATTTCGCGCTCAGCGATTACCAATTGCAGCGCTTCCTCAATTTAGTCGTCGAGGAAGACCCCGATGGCGATCTAGCGCTGGCCACGAACAGCTTCCGTGAAGCCTATGGCGCCTTCGAAAGCCATCGGGCTTTTTCCGCCTTGCGCGAAACGCTCGCGGCGGAGGGTTTCGTAACCTTCCACGCCTTCATGGTCGCGCTCGCCAACCGGGTCCTGCGTCCCGGCTCGACGCGCGAAAGCGACGCCTTCTTCCTCGGTGCCGTCCGTCGCTGGTCAGCCGAAGAGGAGCGGCTCGGGGTTGAACTGGATGCGCGTGTCCTTGCCTATCGGCTGTCGCGACGCGACGATATCGACACCGCACTAAGTTTCGCCGGCATCGACACGCCCACGGTCAATCCCGACCAATGGCGCTTTGGCGTCATCTATGGCTTGCTGTGGCCGCGCGGGCCGCAGATCCGCCAGGCCGGATTGCATCTTTATTCCCAATATGCCGATCTGCCGGCGCCGGAACCGCTGCTGTTGATGACCTTCCTCGCGCAGGAAAATGCGCTCATCGATCTTGAGGATGATCAATTGCTGCGCGGCGATGAAGGTGAGACAGCAGCGTCAATCAAGATGAGACTCCGTTTGGGGCTGTCGGCGTAGGGCGTAGCCCGGAGCCGACAGCCCCAAACGGAAGCCCTTTCGAAGGGCTTTGGTGG